>ERZ802830.289-NODE-289-length-49719-cov-20.1955_pt1 | contig 49719 bp, 50 predicted proteins | sample MGYA00345654_ERZ802830 | MGnify/ENA primary metagenome ERZ802830 (study PRJEB30503, sample SAMEA104212375) | marine metagenome | biome: Westerlies Biome; feature: [SRF] surface water layer (ENVO:00010504) within the epipelagic zone...; material: water...
GAAGCTCCAGCAGCAGAGGAAGCTCCAGCAGCAGAGGAAGCTCCAGCAGAGGAAGCAGCAGAGGAAGCTCCAGCAGCAGAGGAAGCTCCAGCAGCAGAGGAAGCTCCAGCAGAGGAAGATGGAGATAAAAAAGAATAATTTTATTTATTAATGAACGATAAAGTTGTCGTAGGACAAGTAATTTCAGCTCATGGTATTCAGGGTCAATTTAAGATAAAAAGTTTTACAACTGACCCTGATGACTTATTTACATACAATCAATTATTTATTGATGAAATGTATGATGGAATTTTCTTAAAAAAAGTTCGTTCATTAAAGGAGTATTTTATAGTCAGTTGTTCTGAAATTGACTCGCGAAACAAAGTCGATGATATCCTAAATAAAAATATATTAATTAACAGAAGTCAGCTTCCAGATATTGGTGATAAATATTATTTTAATGACTTAATTGGATTATCTGTAATTAGTAATGAAGAAATTATTGGCCCAGTAATTAGTGTAAATAATTTTGGCTCATCTGATTTGATAGAAGTTACAACTTTATCGAATGACAAAAAATATTTTATACCTTTTAGTGATGATACAATTGAGAAAGTAGATCAAAAGAAAAAAATAATTTATTTAAAAAATATCTCCCAATATTTAGAATGAAAAAAAATACGTTTAAAGTAAAAGTAATAACTTTATTTCCCGAGAGCTTCCCAGGAGTTTTAGGAGTTGGAGTAATTGGTAGAGCTCTTAAGAAAAAAATATGGTCTCTGAAGTTATTTAATCCACGGGATTACGCAAAAGACAATCACAAGTCAGTCGATGATACTACATCTGGAGGCGGGCCTGGAATGATTTTAAGAGCAGATATAATTGGTAAGGCTATTGATGCTTCATTACGTGGAGTTAAAGAAAAAAAGAAAATATCACTCATTAACTTAACTCCAAGAGGTAAACCAATTACACAAAAAGATATAAAAAGATTCACAAAGAAGAATGAGTTAATCATTTTATGTGGCAGGTATGAAGGTATCGATCAAAGGGTCTTAGATTTCTATAAATTTGATGAATATAGTTTGGGCGATTATATCCTTGCAGGGGGCGAAGTTGCAGCTCAAACGGTTATTGAGGCTGCTGTGCGGTTATTACCTGGAACACTGGGTGATAAGGAGTCCTTAAAAGATGAGAGTTTTAGCCAAGATCTACTTGAATTTCCTCAATATACTAGACCCAGAATATGGAAGAACTTAAAGATTCCTGAAGAGCTTCAATCTGGCAATCATAAGTTAATATCTGAATGGAGGATGAAAAACTCACTCAAATTAACTCAAAAAATAAGGCCAGATTTATTGAAAAAATACAAAAAAAACAAGACAACAAAGAAATAAAGTATTAAAACACCGATCGAGGAAACTATGAATATCATTGAACAATTTGAAACAGATCAGATTAAGACATTAATTAAGGGTAAAAAAATTCCCCAGTTTCACCCAGGTGATACTGTAAAAGTGAATGTTAAGGTTAGAGAAGGAACCCGAGAAAGAATACAGGCTTTTGAAGGTGTCTGTATTGCAAAAAAGAACAGAGGATTAAGCTCTTCTTTTACTGTTAGAAAAATCTCATTTGGTGAGGGTGTTGAGCGAGTGTTTCCTATATTCAGCCCGTCTATCGACTCAGTAGAGTTAATTAGAAGCGGACAAGTTAGAAGAGCTAAATTATACTATTTAAGAGATCTTACTGGTAAGAAAGCCAGAATCGTTGAAAGAATGAGAAGTAAACAGCCTGACCTTGCAAGTTTATTTATTTCTGAAAATGATGAAGTTCTTGAAGAAGAATATTTAACTGAGGAAGCTTCTTCTGAAGAATCAAATGATGAAAATTCTGAAGCTAATGTTGCTGAAACAGAACAATCAGACTTAGAAGAAACTACTCAAGAAGAAAAAACCGAAGATAAAGCTGAAGAACTGAAAGATTAGTCTTTCAGTTTCAAACTTAACATTTTTGATTTGCTTATGAGTACTCCAAAAACAATATATGACAAGATATGGGAAAGTCACATTGTAGATACCAATGATGATGGAACTACAATTCTTTATATAGATAGACACCTTGTTCATGAAGTAACAAGCCCACAAGCATTTGAGGGTCTTAGATTATCTGGACGTAAAGTCAGACGTCCTGAGTTTACTCTGGCAACAGCAGATCATAATGTCCCAACAGCAGATAGAGACAAAGGTATAGCCGACCCAGACTCCAAGCTTCAAGTGGAAACATTAGAAATGAATGCAAAAGAAAACAATATTACTTACTTGCCGATGACCGATAAGCGTCAAGGTATAGTTCATATTGTTGGTCCAGAGCAAGGTTTTACTCAACCAGGAATGACTATAGTTTGTGGAGATAGTCATACCTCAACTCATGGTGCATTTGGTGCATTGGCATGGGGAATAGGAACATCAGAAGTTGAACATACACTTGCAACTCAAACACTTGTTCAAACAAAAGCAAAAAATATGTGCATTAAAATTACTGGTAAAGTTATTGAAGGTGTTACTGCAAAAGATATTGTTTTAGCAATTATAAGAAAGATAGGGACTGCTGGTGGAACAGGCTATGTCATTGAATATACTGGTGAGGCAATTAGAAATCTTTCTATGGAAGGTAGGATGACTGTTTGTAATATGTCTATTGAGGCAGGAGCAAGAGCAGGTTTAATAAGTCCAGATGAAACAACGTGTGAATATCTTAGAGGAAGACCTTTAGCACCGAAAGGTGAAGTTTTTGAGGATGCAGTTAATTACTGGAAATCATTAGCTTCTGATGAAGGCGCTCACTATGATTCAGTTGTGGAAATTAGAGCTGATGAAATAATCCCACAAATTACATGGGGCACAAGCCCTGAAGATGTTGTTTCCATAGATGGATTTGTTCCAGATCCTGAAAATGAAAAAAATGCTGACAAAAAGAAATCAATTGAGAGAGCGCTTGATTATATGGGCTTAGAACCAAACATGCCTGTTAATGAAATTAAAATAGATAAAGTTTTTATCGGCTCTTGTACCAATGGTAGAATAGAAGATCTAAGAGCTGTGTCACAAATTGCAAAAGGCCGAAAAGTTGAAAAAGGTGTTCATGCTATGATTGTTCCTGGCTCTGGGTTGGTTAAAGAGCAAGCAGAAAAAGAAGGCTTAGATAAGATTTTCATTGAAGCAGGTTTTGATTGGAGAGATCCAGGATGTTCAATGTGCTTAGCTATGAATGCAGATAAGTTACAGCCTCAAGAAAGGTGTGCTTCAACTTCTAATCGAAATTTTGAAGGCAGGCAAGGTAGAGGTGGTAGAACCCATTTAATGAGTCCTCAAATGGCAGCAGCAGCGGCAATCAGAGGTAAGCTTACTGATTTTAGAGATCTTTAATGGAAAAATTTAATAAACTCAGCGGTCATGCAATACCACTACGTATAACTAATGTGGATACTGATATGATTATTCCAAAACAGTTCTTAAAAACAATCAAGCGAACTGGACTTGGGGAATTTTTATTCTACGAGTTAAGATATGATCAAGATGGAAACAAAATTAGTTCTTTCGCCCTTAACCAAGAACAGTATAAAGACGCTAGTATACTTATAGCGGGTAAAAACTTTGGCTGTGGATCCTCTCGTGAGCATGCTCCGTGGTCTATAGCTGATTATGGCATTAAATGTATAATTGCGCCAAGTTATGCAGACATTTTTTATAACAATTGTTTCAAAAATGGAATTTTGCCTATAATCCTTGATGAAGCAACAGTTTCAAGATTGCAGGACTCATCCGACAGTATATTAAATTTCAATATAGATTTAGAAAAACAAAATATTACTTTCTTAGAAAATAATGAAAAAAAAGAAATTAGTTTTGAAATCGATCCAGCTAAAAAGAAATGTTTGCTTGAAGGACTTGATGATATTGGTCTGACTTTAAATAAAGTAGCTTCAATTGGCCACTTTGAAGAAGATCAAGAGAATGAAATTCCCTGGTTATATGGAAATAAATTAAAATGAGTAAAAATTTTAAATTATTAATTCTTCCAGGAGATGGAATTGGTCCTGAGGTAATGATTGAGGTTGATAAAGTTATTTCTATTATCTCATCAATGTTCGATATTCAATTTGATATTGAGAAAGATGATATAGGTGGTTCAGCATATGATCGATATGGAGTTCCTCTGGCAGATGAGACTCTAGAGAAAGCTAAATCTTCTCATGCAGTTCTACTTGGAGCAGTTGGTGGAGAAAAATGGGATAACTTAGATTTTTCTTTAAAGCCCGAGCAAGGGTTACTAAAAATTAGAAAAGAGTTAGATTTATTTGCAAATCTTAGACCGGCATTGTGTTTTGAGTCTATGGTGGAAGCTTCTTCATTGAAGCCTCATCTAGTTTCAGGCCTAGATATAATGATAGTCAGAGAGCTAACAGGTGGTGTTTATTTTGGAAAACCGAGGGGCATCGAAACTAAGAGCGATGGAAATCGGGTTGGTATAAATACTCAAGTATATGAAACGCACGAAATAAGAAGAGTTGCTAGAATTGCTTTTGAGTTAGCACAAAAAAGAGATAATCGAGTTGTTTCTTGCGAAAAATCTAATGTTATGGAATCAGGAATTCTTTGGAGAGAAGAGGTTCAGTATGTTCATGACAATGAATTTAATGATGTCTCACTTTCACATATGTATGCAGATAATTGTGCAATGCAGCTTGTACGAAATCCAAAACAATTTGATGTAATTGTTACTGACAATTTATTTGGAGATATTTTATCTGATGAAGCCTCTATGCTTACTGGATCCTTAGGAATGCTTCCATCTGCATCATTGGGGGAAATAGATCAAAATAACTTTAGAAAAGCTTTGTATGAACCAGTTCATGGATCAGCTCCTGATATAGCTGGTCAAGGTATTGCAAATCCAATTGCATCTATTCTTAGTTTTGCGATGTGCTTAAAATATTCATTTAATATGGACAAAGCATCTGATTTGATAAGTACAGCTGTTAATAAGGTTCTTGAAAATGGATTTAAAACTAAAGATTTGCTTGGTGATGAAAATAAAAACCTGACTACTCAGGAAATGGGAGATGAAATCGTTAAACAAATATCTGATTTAGGTGCAGATAATGGATCATAAGATTGCAATAGTTGGAGCGACAGGAAATGTTGGGCGTGAAATGCTTAATATTCTTCATGACAAAAAATTTAAATCTAAAAATATTTTTCCAGTAGCTTCTAGTAGAAGTGCTGGTTCAAAAGTAGATTTTGGAGATGAAGAATTAGTTGTTGAGGATATAGAAAATTTTGATATTTCTAAGGTTAATATTGCACTCTTTTCTGCTGGATCAAGTACATCAGAAAAATGGGCACCAGAATTTGCAAAAAAGAACTGTATCGTTATAGATAATTCAAGCCATTTTAGAATGGATGATGATATTCCACTCATTGTTCCTGAAGTGAATCCTGAAGATTTAAAAAATTTTAAAACTAGAAATATAATTGCCAATCCAAATTGCTCAACTATTCAATTAGTGGTTGCACTTAAACCACTTCATGAATTATCCAAAATTAAAAGTGTTATTGTTTCTACATATCAATCTGTATCTGGAGCAGGTAAGGCTGCAATGGATGAACTATTTGATCAAACTAAAAATATGTTCTCAGATGAGATAAAAGATAATGTGAACTTCACTAAGCCAATTGCTTTTAATGTAATTCCTCATATCGATAAATTTGGAGATGATGGATATACAAAAGAAGAAACTAAAATGAGAAAAGAAACAAATAAAATTCTCGATAAAGATATAAAATTCAGTGCTACATGTGTACGAGTCCCAGTTTTCATCGGACATTCAGAAGCAGTTAATATTGAATTTGAAAATAAGGTATCTGTGGAAGAAGCTCGTCAAGCTATCAAGAATGCGAATGGCTGTACTTTGCTTGATGAGAGAGACGACGGTGGGTATGTAACTCCACGAGAAAGTGCTGGAAATGATGATACGTATGTTTCAAGAATCAGAGAGGATAGCGCGATAAAAAATGGTTTATCAATATGGGTAGTATCTGATAATTTAAGAAAAGGCGCAGCTTTAAATACTATTCAAATTGCTGAAATGTTAATTGAGAGTTATCTATAAAAATGAGAAAAGATGTAAGAAAACCAAGAAGAAGTATACTTTATGTGCCTGGATCAAATGAAAAAGCTCTGAAGAAGTCGTCAACGCTTGATGTAGATGCTTTAATTTATGATCTAGAAGATTCTGTTGCTCCAAACGCAAAGGAGAGTGCGCGAGACTCTTTAATTAAGATAATTAATTCTGGAGTAAATAAAGATAAAGAGCAGGTTGTTAGAATAAATTCATTAGATTCTGATACAGGGAAAGATGATCTTAAAATTTTAGATCATTGTATTCCTGATGCTATTTTGATCCCAAAAGTTAATAGTGCAGATGATGTTATTGAATGTGAGAAATTAATAAACAATGAAGGTATCAAAATATGGGTAATGATGGAAACTGCTCTTTCAATTGTGAATGCATACGAAATTGCAAAAGTATCCAAAGCGCTTAAATGTTTTGTGATGGGGACCAATGATCTATCAGCAGAACTAGGCATTGAGGAAGATCTTAAGAGGACAGCTCTTCAAACTAGTTTTGAAAAATGCATGATGGCTTCAAAAGCTTATAAAATATCAATATTAGATGGAGTTTTTAATGACATTAAAGATAGTGAAGGATTTGAACAAGAGTGTGTTTATAGTCATGGTCTAGGATTTGATGGTAAGACTCTGATTCATCCTTCCCAAATAAATATTTGTAATAAAATTTTTACACCGACACCTGATCAATTAGAAAAGGCTCGAAGTATTGTAAGTGCTTTTGAAAAAGCCCGTAAAGAAGACCCTGAAGTGGGCGTAATTGTATTTGAAGGAAGTCAAATTGAAGAACTTCATGTCGCACATGCAAGAAGAATTTTAGAAGCTGAAAAACTAATCATGGAAGTTTCAAAAGATAATGAGTCTATTCCAATAGAAGTTAAAAGTGGTTCAAAATATAAAATTGGCAATTTTTTTGAGGATTTTTCAATGGGTCAGAAAATTTCTCATGCAACGCCAAGAACTATTACATTAGGAGATTGCTCACTTTACACTGCTCTATACGGATCAAGGTATGCCCTACACTCCTCAAATGAATTTGCAAAACAGCTTTCATTAAAAGAGTCACCAGTTGATGATTTCTTATTGTTTAATATTGCTTTTGGTAAAACTGTTCCTGATATCTCTTTAAATGCAATTGCAAATTTAGGATATGCTGAATGTAAATTCTTAAAACCTGCCTATCCTGGAGATACAATTACATCTCATTCTGAAGTAATTGGATTAAAAGAAAATTCTAATGGTGACAACGGTGTCGTTTATGTTCATTCGACTGGATTGAATCAAAAAAATGAAGCCGTAATTGATTATAAGAGATGGGTTATGGTTCGTAAAAAAAATAAAAGTCTTCCTAAAATAGAATCTGTAATTCCTAAATTAAATTCAGAAGTAACAAAAGAAGAAGTTATTGCAATTTCAAAAGATTACCAGTTTGAGATGAAAAATTATGATTTTACTGCAGCTGGATCAGATCTTGTATTTGAAGATTATAAAATAGATGAAAAAATAAATCATATTGATGGTATTACTGTAGAGGAAGCGGAACATATGATGGCTACAAAACTATATCAGAATAATGCCAAGGTTCATTTCAATCATTTTGTTGAAAAGGGTGGTCGATTCGGTAAACGAATTGTCTACGGTGGTCATGTTATCAGTTTGACCAGATCAATATCTTTCAATGGACTATCAAATGCATTTAAGATAATTGCTATTAATGGAGGAACACATGCATCCCCATGCTTTGCAGGTAAAACTGTTTTTGCATGGAGTAAAATTATAGAAAAAGTTGATGTTTCAGACACTCTTGGTGCGTTACGCATTAGGACTAATGGTCTTGGAGATGCTCAGCCATATCAGTTCCAACACCAAGATCAAAATGGAAAATTTAATTCTGATGTCCTCTTAAGTCTAGACTACTGGGCGCTTGTTCCAAAAAAAATATAGATTAATTTCTTTAAATTTGAGAATTTGATATAATAGAAATCATGAATAGTCCTTTATCACCTCATCTTCAAATATATCGTTGGCAAACTACATCTTTACTATCCATTCTTCATAGAATATCAGGAGTAGTTTCATCATTAGGATCAATGATTATAATAATTTATTTATTATCAATTGGACTAGGCGAAGATACTTTTAAATTAGTTATTTCAATTTCAGACAATGTTTTCATAAGAACAGTTCTTATAGGCTTATCGTTTTGTATATTTTTTTATATATTAAGTAGTATCCGGCACTTACTTTGGGATTATGGCTATGGTCTGGATTTGAATGTTGCAAAGATAACAGGTTGGACTGCTTTATCTGTTGCTGTGATTCTTACTATATGTTTTTGGTTAATATTATACGGAGTAATTTAATTTATGGCATCAGCTCGTAATATATGGAAGTTGCATAAATATAGCTCAATTGCTCTATTACCCTTTATTGCATATTTACTAATATCCATCCTGAGGTTTTCAAGACTTTCGTATGAGCAAATTTTACTTGAAATATCGGGTACTTGGTCAATTTTCTTTATATTGATTTTTATGATTTTAGGCATATTTCATATGAATACAGGTATAAATGAAATTATGGATGATTATGTTCATGATCCTAAGGTTCATAAACTGCTAAAGATTTTGATATCATCATTCTTTACTGGTATTTCATTATTTGTCTGTCTATCGATATTAATGATACTTTTGTAACTTATTATGAAATACGAAATTGAATACCATGATTATGATGTTGTAGTTGTTGGAGCTGGAGGCTCCGGTCTTCGAGCAACTGTTGGAGCTGTTGAAAATGGGTACAAGACAGCTTGTATTTCAAAAGTATTTCCAACCAGAAGTCATACCGTCGCGGCGCAAGGTGGAATATCTGCGGCGTTAGGAAATATGGGCGATGATGATTGGCGTTGGCACATGTATGATACTGTTAAAGGATCTGATTGGCTTGGTGATCAAGATGCTATTGAGTATTTATGTAAAAATGCTCCAAAGGCTGTTTTAGAATTAGAGAATTATGGAGTGCCGTTCAGTAGAACTGAGGATGGTAAAATATATCAAAGAGCATTTGGTGGAATGACAAAAAATTATGGCGAAGGCACTGCTCAAAGAACGTGCGCTGCTGCCGACAGAACGGGTCATGCAATTATTCATACTCTATACGGTCAATCACTTAAACATGGCGTTGATTATTATATTGAATACTTTGCTCTTGATTTAATCATGGTCAATGGTGAATGTAGAGGTGTAGTTACATGGTGTCTAGAAGATGGAAAGATTCATGTTTTTAATGCGAAGTCGACAGTTCTCGCGACTGGCGGGTATGGAAGAGTATATTTCTCAGCTACTTCAGCGCATACATGTACAGGTGATGGTAATGCAATGGTATTGAGAGCAGGACTTCCTTTACAGGATATGGAGTTCGTCCAATTTCATCCTACTGGTGTTTACGGTGTTGGATGTTTGATTACTGAGGGTGCTCGAGGTGAAGGTGGTTACTTAGTAAACAGTGAAGGTGAAAGGTTTATGGAGAGGTACGCTCCCTCTGCGAAAGATTTAGCTTCTAGGGACGTAGTCTCTCGATCAATAACAAAAGAGTTAATTGAAGGTAGAGGCGTTGGTCCAAACAAAGACCATGTCTATTTACATTTAGATCATCTTGAGCCAAAAGTTTTAAATGAGAGACTGCCTGGTATTTCTGAGTCTGCAAAAGTATTTGCTGGTGTAGATGTGACTAAAGCCCCGATCCCAGTAATCCCAACAGTGCATTATAATATGGGTGGTATTCCAACGAATTTCCATGGTGAAGTGATGACCTCTGTAAATGGAGAGGAAGTTCCTGTGCCAGGCCTTATGGCAATTGGTGAAGCAGCATGCGTGTCTGTTCATGGAGCAAATCGACTTGGCTCAAATTCTCTAATTGATCTTGTCGTATTTGGTAAAGCTGCAGCAGATCGCATTAATGATACGGTATCAAAAACTGATCCAAATAAAGAAATTGATCATAGCGCGGTCGATAAAATTCTTGACCGTTTTGATAAGATTAGGAATTCAAACGGAACAACTCCTACTTCACAACTGAGAGATAAAATGCAGAAAGTTATGCAAAATCATTGTGCAGTATTTAGAGATGATGAAATTTTATCAGAAGGTAAGAAAAAAATTGAAGAAATATGGCTTGAGTCAAGCGATATCTCAGTAACTGATAAATCACTTGTATGGAACACAGACCTACTTGAAACATTAGAATATGAAAATCTTATCGCCCAGGCTGTTGTTACAATGAATTCTGCACACAATAGAAAAGAAAGCAGAGGAGCGCATGCTCGTGAAGATTATAAAGAAAGAGATGATAAAAACTGGATGGTTCATACGTTAGCATGGACTAACGATAAAGAGTGTAATTTAGATTATCGTTCAGTGCATGAATATACATTGTCAAATGAAGTTAAATATATTGAGCCTAAAGCGAGAGTTTACTAATGGTTCAGTTTAATCTCCCTGATAATTCCAAGCTTGTAAAAGGTGAAGATTATTCATTACCTGACGATATAAAAAATAAGAAAAAAATCTCAATATACAGATGGTCTCCAGAAGATGATAAAAATCCAAGAATGGATAGTTATGAAGTAGATTTGGACAATTGTGGTCCTATGGTTTTAGACGCAATAATGAAAATCAAAAATGAAATAGATCCAACATTAACTTTTAGAAGATCATGCCGAGAAGGTATATGCGGATCTTGTGCAATGAATATTGATGGCACCAATACATTAGCATGCACAAAACCAATTGAGGATGTTAAAAAAGAAATTAAAATCTATCCTTTACCCCACATGCCTGTTATTAAAGATTTAGTTACAAACCTAAAGACTTTATATAAGCAATTGGCTTCTATTAAGCCGTGGTTAAACATTACAAAAAAATCTGACACTGATGAGAATTTGCAATCAAGAGAAGAAAGAGCAAAGTTAGACGGTCTTTACGAATGTATTTTATGTGCCTGTTGTTCTACATCATGCCCAAGTTATTGGTGGAATAGTGATAAATATCTTGGTCCTGCAGTACTATTGCAATCATATAGGTGGCTTCAGGATAGTAGAGATGAGTCACGAAGAGAAAGATTAGAAGAGTTAGATGACGCTTTTAAGGTTTATAGATGTCATACTATTATGAATTGTACTCAAACTTGTCCAAAAGGTCTAAATCCAGCTGAGGCTATTTCAGGCATCAAAAGAATGATTGCCTCTAGATAATTTACGAATTTTTATACTACAGTTATTTGAAAACTAAGACTTATTAGCAATAAGGAAATAACTATAAAAGCAGTTGAGAAAAAATTTATCATTTTTTTTGTTCCTTTATTATTATTTGATAAAGCGGAAGAATAATTAAGGGGAGTTAAAAGTCTTCCGCTTATCTGTAAGAACATATAATTATTTATTCAAACTTTACTAAGTTAGAATCATGCCAATATGACAATTAGCGTCTATTAATATTTTTTTTCAATTTTTACGACAAAGCTTCCACCATGCCAGCTTATCTCATGGTATTTTATTTGATGAGAATTTTCTGACCAATATGGAAACTCTCTTCTAATCTGGCCACTTTTACCTGTTATTACTTCAACTTTACTAATATTATCACTGTAAGCCTTATTTATAAATTCATTAAACTCATCGTAAGCTTCTTCAAGGGTTAAATCATGTAGATCAAGTTTTCGCATTGCGCCATACCATTTCTTGTGTCATATTTTATGTATAATTTTTATAATTAATATGAGAAAAATTAACCAATTTATAGATGGCAAAGAATATTTAAGCAAGTCAGATAGACTGGGAGATATATTCAATCCAGCCCAGGGTGAAAAAATTGCTGAAGTTAGTCTAGCAAACAAAAGTGATGTAGATGCTGCCATAGAAAGTGCCTTGAATGTAAAACAAAAATGGGCTTCTACTCCACCTCTAACTCGTTCAAGAATTTTTTTTAAATTTAAAGAACTCATTTTAAGAGATATGGATAAATTGGCCCACGCTCTTACTGAAGAGCATGGCAAGATACTAAGTGACTCTCAAGGTTCGATCACTAGGGGTATGGAAGTTGTTGAGTTCGCATGTGGAATTCCTCATCTTTTAAAGGGGGAGTTTTCTGAAAATGTTGGATCTGAAATAGATAGTTGGAGCATGAGACAACCTCTGGGTATCTCGGTTGGGATTTCTCCTTTTAATTTTCCTGCAATGGTTCCAATGTGGATGTTTGTTGTGTCTATTGCATGTGGAAATTGTTTTATTTTAAAACCAAGTGAAAAAGATCCTACAGTTCCTATGATGTTGGCGGAGCTTTTAACTGAAGCTGGCCTACCAGATGGAGTTTTTAATGTTATCAATGGAGATAAAGAAGCAGTGGATTTGTTAATTACAAACCCACACGTAGACTCTGTTAGTTTTGTTGGTTCAACTCCAGTTGCAGAATATATTTATCATACTTCAACACAGCATAATAAAAGAGTTCAATCTTTAGGGGGCGCAAAAAATCATATGATTATTATGCCAGATGCTGATCTTGATCAAGTAGTTGATGGTCTGATGGGTGCTGGTTATGGTTCTGCCGGAGAGAGATGCATGGCGTTATCTGTTGCAGTTGCAGTCGGAGATGTTGGAGACAAATTAATTGAAAAACTTACACCACGAGTTCAATCACTAAAAGTTGGACCAGGAACAGATCCTGAAGTTGAAATGGGACCGGTTATTAGTAAGCAACATTTGAACAAGGTCAGATCTTATGTAGACGCTGGTGTTGAAGAGGGAGCTCAACTTATTGTTGATGGTAGACCTATATCACTTCAAGGGTACGAAAATGGATATTTTATAGGTGGCTGCTTATTTGATAATGTTACAAGTGAGATGAAAATTTATAAGGAAGAGATTTTTGGCCCTGTATTATCTGTAGTTAGAAAACCAACATTTGATGATGCGCTTGAAATGCTTAATAATCATGAGTTTGGAAACGGGACTACAATTTATACTCGTGATGGAGACACAGCTCGTGCATTTACCAACAAATGTCAAATTGGAATGGTTGGAGTAAATGTTCCAATTCCAGTACCAATGGCATTTCATAGTTTTGGAGGCTGGAAAAGGTCATTATTTGGTGATCACGCCATGCATGGAATGGAGGGTGTAAGGTTCTTTACTAGGCTTAAGACTGTTACTTCAAGATGGCCTACAGGAATTCGTAAAGGTGCAGAGTTTATTATACCCACTATGAAATAATGTTTATATTTCTGACTTGATTTTAAGTTCTATCTGTTTAGTTTACGCACTAAAGATAATTCTAATATGACAAAACCAAAAATTTCTTTAATTGGAGCTGGCCAAATAGGTGGAACGTTAGCTCATTTAATTGCTCTAAAAGAGTTAGGTGATGTAGTTTTATTTGATGTAGCTGAAGGTATAGCAAAAGGTAAGGCTTTGGACTTATCCCAATCAACAGCAATTGACGGATTGAATGTAAGCATCACTGGAACAAATAATTATAACGATACAAGTAATTCAGATGTAATCATTATCACCGCAGGTGTTCCTAGAAAACCTGGAATGACAAGAGATGATTTGCTTGGTATAAACTTGAAAATTATTAAACAAGTAGCTGATGGAATTAAAGATACTTCTCCAAATGCTTTCGTAATATGTATTACAAATCCACTAGATGTCATTGTTATGGCGCTACAGAAATATTCTGGACTTCCAAAAAATAAAGTTATTGGTATGGCAGGTGTTTTAGATACATCAAGATTTAAATTTTTTCTATCACAAGAATTAAATGTTCCAATAAGTGAAGTTGACTCATTTGTTTTAGGTGGACATGGCGATACTATGGTCCCAGTACCCAATCGTACAACTGTATCTGGAAAACCTCTTCTTGATTTTGTTAAGGAGGGTAAAATTTCTGAAGAAAAATTAAATGAGATAATAGATAGAACGCGTAATGGAGGCGCAGAAGTTGTAAAACTTTTAGAGACTGGTTCTGCTTTTTATGGACCTGCAGCATCAGGCATTGAGATGGCAGAGTCTTATTTAAAAAATTTAAAAAAGACCCTTCCTTGCGCCGCTCATTTAAATGGTCAATATGGAGTGAAGGATCTTTATGTAGGAGTACCTGTTGTAATTGGTTCTAATGGAATAGAAGAGGTTGTAGAATTGTCCTTAGATGACGATGAAAAAAGATATTTTGATATTTCAATTGATGCTGTTAAAGAACTTTTTGATGCCGCTATTAATATTGATACAAATCTAAAATAATTATGAATATTCACGAATATCAAGCAAAAGAATTATTTAAAGAATTTGAAATACCTGTATCAACAGGAACAGTTGCTTTTTCTCCAGATGAAATTGATCAGGCGGTAAAAGATGTTTCTGGACCTACATGGGTTGTAAAAGCACAAATTCATGCTGGAGGACGTGGAAAAGGTGGTGGGGTAAAAGTTGTACAATCTGCTGATGAAGCAATAGAAGAATGTAAAAAAATGTTTGGAATGAATCTGATTACTCCCCAAACAGGCCCTCAAGGAAAAATTGTTCAAAGAGTTTATATTGAAAATGGATCAGACATAAAAAAAGAACTTTACTTATCATGTCTAATTGATCGAGCTACTAGTAAAATAGCTTTTATAGCTTCAAAACATGGTGGTATGGATATTGAGGCTGTTGCAGAAGAAACACCTGAAGAAATTACTACAGTTTTTATTGAACCATCGACTGGAGTTTCAGAATCTGACATTTTAGCTATTCAAAAATGCTTAGAACTTGATGAGTCAATGCATGATCAAACTAAGCACTTAATAGAGAATCTGTATAAGTTTTTCAAAGAAAAAGACGCAAGTCTTGTTGAGATTAATCCATTAATAATTACTGATAAAGACAAGCTATTGTGTCTAGATGCTAAGGTAAACTTTGATGACAACGCTCTTTATAGGCATCCAGAAATTGAAGAACTTAGAGACCCAAATGAAGAGGATGAGTATGAGCAAGAAGCTGCAAAATTTGATTTAGCATATATCAAATTAGATGGAAATATAGGATGCATGGTAAATGGTGCTGGGTTAGCTATGGCTAGTCTCGATATTATTAAATTATACGGCGGTGAGCCTGCAAACTTTTTAGATGTTGGTGGTGGCGCTTCAAAAGAAAAAGTTTCAAATGCCTTTAAAATTATATTATCCGATAAAGGTGTAAAAGGGATATTGGTAAATATCTTTGGAGGTATTATGAGATGTGATGTGATTGCTGAAGGTATTATTGCTGCAGCAAAAGATCTTAGTATCTCGGTTCCACTAGTTGTCAGACTCGAGGGAACAAACGTAGATAAAGGAAAAGAAATTTTAGATAATTCTGGTATCGATATTATATCAGCAACTGATCTTGACGATGCAGCAAAAAAAATTGTGGAACTCGTATAATGTCAATAATTGTCAATAAAGATACGAAAGTTATTTGTCAGGGATTTACAGGATCCCAAGGTACTTTTCATTCAGAGCAAGCAATAAAATATGGAACCCAACTTGTTGGAGGTGTGACGCCAAAAAAAGGGGGAACCTCTCATCTTGGATTACCTGTATTTGATACTGTAAGCGAAGCAAAAGAAAAAACTGATGCCAATGCATCTGTTATTTATGTTCCACCACCATTTGCGGCCGCAGCAATTGTTGAAGCAATCGAAAGTCAGATAGAATTGATAATATGTATTACAGAAGGTATCCCAGTAATAGATATGATGATGGTTAAGGATAAATTAAAATCATCTAAGTCACGTTTAATAGGACCGAACTGTCCTGGTATAATTACACCTGATGAATGCAAGATTGGTATTATGCCTGCTCACATTCATAAAAAAGGTAGCGTTGGAATTGTTTCTCGATCTGGGACATTAACATATGAAGCTGTTTTTCAAACAACAGTAGCTGGCATGGGCCAATCAACGTGTGTTGGAATTGGCGGTGACCCAATCAATGGTACTAATTTTATAGACTGCTTAGATTTATTCTTAAAAGATGATGAAACTGAGTCAATTATTATGATTGGTGAAATTGGGGGCTCTGCTGAGGAAGAAGCAGCAGAATTTATTAAAAAACAATCAATTAAGAAGCCTATGGTTGGCTTTATTGCAGGAACTTCAGCACCTCCTGGTCGACGAATGGGCCATGCTGGAGCGATTGTTTCTGGAGGCAAGGGTGGAGCAGATGACAAAATTGAAGCTATGAAATCTGCTGGAATGCATATTTCAAACTCCCCAGCCGCATTAGGTTCAACTTTACTTGAAGTATTGAAAGGCTAATTCTATTATATAATTTAATTGAATGCCAAAATCTCCATCAAATCAAATTTTTGATAAAACTTCTTTTTTACATGGCGCAAATGCTACGTATGTAGAAGAAATGTTTAAAAAATATTCTGATGATCCATCGTCAGTTCCAAATGATTGGGGTATTTTTTTTAAAAACATTAAAGACGAAGGACTTAATTCAAGCACATACAGCGCCGCTTGGGCAAATAATGATCTCAAAGTTCAAAATGGTGATCTTATTTCTGCTATGGATGGTAACTGGTCGAGTTTGCCAGAAAAAATAATTAAAAAAAATATTTCATATTCAATTGATGAAATTCAACAAGCAACTTTAGACTCGATTAGAGCTCTTCGATTAATACGTGCCTTTAGAGTGAATGGTCATTTGATTGCTGATCTAGACCCATTACAATTGAGTCAAAAAAATCACCATCCTGAATTAGATTATAGAAATTATGGATTTAATGAGAGTGATTTAGAAAAATCAATTTTTATAGATGGAAGTCTTGGTCTTGATAATACTAAGTTAAAAGAAATAATAAAAATTCTTCATGAGACTTATTCTAGTTCGATTGGGGTAGAATTTTTACATATTCAGGACCCAGATCAGAAACAATGGGTTCAAGAAAGAATTGAAGAGGTAAGAAATAAAACACAATTCACTGTAGCTGGTAAAAGAGCAATTTATCGAAGACTTTTAGAAGCTGAAATGTTTGAAAATTATTTAGACAAAAAATTTTTAGGAACAAAACGATTCGGACTTGTTGGAAGTGAGTCAACAATCCCGGGTATTGAACAAATAATTAAACAGTGTTGCCTAGCAGGTATTGAAGATGTTTATATTGGTACAGCTCACAGAGGCAGGCTGACACTCTTAGCATCAGTTATGGAGGTTCCATTAAGGGCCATTATGACAAAATTTCAAGCTGGATCTGATGATCCTAATGAGGTGCTGGGTTCAGGTGATGTTAAATATCATTTAGGAGTGTCAAGTGACAGAGAGTTCGATGGAAAAAAAATTCATTTATCGCTTACCCCGAATCCGTCACACCTTGAGGCTGTAGACCCAGTAGTGATTGGTAAAGTCAGAGCTAAGCAAACACTTACAAAAGATAAAAATAATGAAAAAGTTATTGGTATATTAATTCATGGAGATGCGGCAATTGCTGGACAAGGTGTAGTAGCTGAAACATTTGCAATGTCACAGTTAAGAGGTTTTAGAACTGGAGGAACTGTACATTTTGTAATTAATAACCAAATTGGCTTTACAACGATGCCACTCTATGGAAGATCGGCTCCATACTGCACTGAAATTGCAAAAATTGTTCAGGCTCCAATTTTTCATGTAAATGGAGACGATCCAGAAGCTGTTGTTCATGTTTGTAGACTTGCAGCAGAGTTTAGAAACAAATTTAAAACTGATGTTATTGTTGACATGTTCTGTTATCGAAGAGCGGGTCACAATGAGATGGATTTACCTGAATTCACCCAACCATTAATGTATAAGAAAATTAAAGAGCACAATTCAACTTTAAAAATTTATGAAAAAAAATTGATAGAAGAAAATATATTATCGACAGAAGACTCAAAAAAATTTGAGAACGAATACAAGAATTTTCTAGATAGCGAGTTTTCTCTCTCAAAAACATATAAGTCAAATAAAGCGGACTGGCTTGAAGGCTCTTGGAAAGGTCTTTCAACTGCTTCATTCGATGCAAGAAGAGGAAAAACTGCTGTAGAAAAAAATGATTTGATATCTATTTCAGTTGCAATTCACAAATTGCCTGAAGAATTTACTGCTCATAAAAGAATAAAAAAAATATATAATGATAGATCTGTCTCTGTACTAAATGGCGTTGGAATTGACTGGGCTACAGCAGAAGCATTAGCATTTGCTTCTCTACTATCAGAGGGTTTTGGAGTTAGGTTATCTGGTCAAGATGTTGGAAGAGGAACTTTTAGTCAAAGACATGCTGTTCTTTATGATCAAGTGAATGAAGAAAGATTTGTACCTCTTAGACACTTTCAGGATCAACAAGGACTTTTTGAAATAGTAGATAGTTTTCTATCTGAATATGGTGTTTTAGGTTTTGAGTATGGTTATTCACAAGTTGACCCAAAAACTTTGGTTTTATGGGAGGGTCAGTTTGGAGATTTTGCTAATAACGCACAAACTATAATTGATCAATTTATTACTACTGGTGAAAGAAAATGGCTAAGAATGTCTGGGCTAACGTTATTACTCCCTCATGGCCATGAAGGACAGGGACCTGAGCACACCAGTGGAAGAGTTGAACGCTTTTTGCAAATGTGTGCAGAAGATAATATTCAAGTAATTAACTGCACTTCACCTGGAAATTATTTTCACGCACTAAGAAGACAACTTCACCGTGATTTTAGGAAACCTTTAATTATAATGACTCCTAAGTCTACATTAAGACATAAAAAAAATACTTCAAAAATTGAAGATTTTATTAATGGATCTTCATTTCATCGAGTTATGAATGACCAATTAGATCAATCTAGCAAAGGCAAAATCAATCGAGTTTTACTATGTTCAGGAAAAATTTATTTCGAGATTCATGATCAGATCGAGTCTTTAGGAATTGAGAATGTTGCAATTCTTAGATTAGATCAATTATACCCATTCCCTTATGATGCACTTACAGATGAATTAGAATACTATAAAGATTGTGAAATTTATTGGGTACAAGAAGAGCCTTCTAATATGGGTGCCTATTTTTTTGTTAAAGAAAGAATTGAATCTGTAATGCATTCTCTCAATTTGAAAACAAAAGAACTAATCTTTATTGGTAGACGATCTTCGGCTTCTCCTGCAACTGGAGTACAAGCTAGACATACTCAAAACCAAAAAAATATTATTGATTTAGCACTTAATGCTGAAAAAAAAGAAATTTATGACAATAGAGATGGTGTTTCCTTATTAAAATATGAACTCCCAATTGAATAATAATTTTAAAGTGTTAAATAAGTTCTATGTCTACTGAAATAAAAGTTCCCTCTCTAGGCGAAAGCGTTGTAGAAGCAACAGTAGCCAAGTGGTATAAAAATCAAGGAGATCATGTTGCCGTAGATGAGCCTTTAGTTGAACTTGAAACAGATAAGGTTACCCTTGAAGTTCCTTCACCATGTGGGGGACAATTAAAAATTATTTCAGCTAAAGAAGGTGAAACCGTAGAGGTTGGAGCTTTATTGGGTCAAATCACTGAAGGAGAAGAAGATAATAAGGTAAGCGAAAAAGCTATTGAAAGTGAAAATAAAATTCCTGAAAATAAACCACAAGAAATACAACAGCCTGAGACACAAGATAATAACTCAGAAACTGATAAAGTAGATGTAGATAATAAAAAAGTTGTTACTAATATTGAGAAACTTTCTCCAGCTGTTAGAAAAATTGTTGATGAACAGAAAATAGATCTTTCAAATATAGAGCCAAAAAGAAGTGATGGTAGAATTACAAAGGGTGATCTAATTAATAATGTTAATACTTCAGAAACGCAAACTGAAAACAATGAATCAATCTTAAGTAATGCTGACTTAAGTAATACTGAGCTTCGAAAAGAAGTGCCAATGTCTCGTTTAAGACAAACTATAGCAAAGAGATTAAAGGATGCACAAAATAATGCTGCTATTTTAACCACATTTAACGAAGTTGATATGTTTCAATTGATTGAAACAAGGAATGAATACAAAGAAAGTTTTGAATCAAAATATGGTGTAAAACTTGGTTTTATGTCTTTTTTTGTTAAAGCATGTATTACTGCATTAAAAGAAATACCAGATGTAAATGCCGAAATTCAAGATAATAAAATTATATACAAAAATTTTTATAATATTGGAGTTGCCGTTGGAACTGATCAAGGATTAGTGGTGCCTGTTTTAAGAGATGCTGATAAAAAGTCTATAATTGAAATTGAAAAAGAAATCTTTGAGCTTGGTAATAAAGCCAGGTCAGGAAAATTAAGTATAACTGATATGCAAGAAGGTACTTTTACAGTGTCTAATGGAGGAGTATATGGTTCACTTATGTCTACCCCAATTTTAAATCCACCTCAATCAGGTGTACTTGGTATGCATAAGATTGAAAAAAGACCAATAGTGATTGATGATGAAATTTCAATCAGACCGATGATGTATTTAGCTTTATCATATGATCATCGAATTATTGATGGTAAGGCTGCAGTAACCTTTCTTGTAAGAGTGAAAGAAGGTCTAGAAGATCCAAGAAGATTATTATTAGGTGTTTAATTTTGTCAGATTTTGATATTGCAATTATAGGAAGTGGCCCCGGTGGATATGTGTGTGCTATACGCGCTGCTCAACTAGGACTTAGTGTTTGTTGTGTTGAAAAAAGTGAGACTCTTGGGGGCACTTGTTTAAATGTAGGTTGTATACCCTCAAAATCCTTACTCCATACCTCTTATCTTTTTAAGCAAACAAAAGATCTGAATAAAATCGGAATTACGGTTTCAGATGTTCAGATTGATATCAAAAAAATGATAAACTCAAAAAACGAGAGTGTTGTAGGGCTTACAGATGGAATTAAATTTTTATTTAAAAAAAATAAAATAATTCATAAAAAAGGTTTTGGAAGAATTGTTAATTCGAATGAGATTGAGATTTTGTCAGATAACAATTCTGAAATTATTAAAGCTAAAAATATAGTAATTGCAACAGGATCAGAAGTTTCAACACCTAAAGATATTCTTTTAGATGAAATAGATATCTTATCATCAACGGGAGCATTGAACTTAAGCGAAGTACCAGGTGAATTAATTATAATTGGTGCAGGTTATATAGGTTTAGAATTAGGCTCTGTCTGGTCTCGACTAGGGTCAAAAGTCACAGTCATTGAATTTGCAGATAGAATCTTACCGGGAATGGATAGCGAAGTTTCTAAAAATTTCCAAAAGATACTGATTAAGCAGGGGTTTGACTTTAAATTATCAACTGCTCTTCGATCTATTACAAAAAAAAGTGGAAAAACTTATGTTACAGTTGAAACAAAAGGACAATCAATAGAATTAGTTTGTGACAAAGTTCTTATTTCTACTGGAAGAAAAGCATATACCTATGGTCTTAATTTAGATCAAATTAATATTGAAACTGATAGTCATGGGAAAATTGAAACCAATGATCTGTTTCAGACTAAAATTAAAAATATTTATGCTATTGGAGACTGTAGACAAGGTCCTATGCTAGCTCATAAAGCTTCTGAGGAGGGAGTTGCTGTAGCAGAAATTATTGCAGGCCAAGCTGGTCAAGTTAACTATAACACAATACCATCAGTTATATATACTGCCCCTGAAGTTGCATCAGTAGGAAAGACTGAAGAAGAAATTAAAAAGCAAGGCATAAAATATAAGGTCGGTAAATTTCCTTTTACTGCAAATCCAAGAGCAAAAATTATGCATGATACAGAAGGGTTTGTTAAAATTTTATCTAAAGCAGATACAGATGAAGTACTTGGTGTTCATATAATCGGACCAGACGCAGGAAATTTAATTGCTGAATTAGCTATAGCAATGGAGTTTGGAGCTTCCGCAGAGGATATAGCAAGAACATGCCATGCTCATCCAACACTAAATGAGTCGATAAAAGAAGCCGCTCTCAATGTTGAAGGTGATGCAATTCACATATAATCAACAAAATTTAAGAAAATTAACTAAAAAAAGAATAATTTAAAATCAGATAATTACTTGCAGAATTCATTTTTCTACATTAATAAACCACTATATATCCACGTTATCATTTAAAAGGCCTTAAGCAATTAAGGCCTTTTTTATTGTAACAGAGTGATTATTAGATAATAATATAAGGATGATAACGTGGAGGTTAAAAAGTTGAATCCACCAGAAAATTCTGGGTGGTGTCCAAAACTATCTCAAATAATTTTCAATTAAAAAATTTTTAATAAATTTTGGTGAAATATCCATATAAACCCCATATTTAAATTTGGGGTTTTTTTATGAGCGTTGTAATAGCAAAGATCCATACTGCTATTACTACATGATATAGATGAAAACTCATGGATGGATTTATAAAATCAGCAAGTAGTCCATTTTTTCTTATGGTTAAAAATCCTATAAGTAAAATTGACATAATCATTCCTCTTAAAATTTTTTGCAGAGTATTATGATTTGGATAATCCATTACTATAAGAATTGATATTAGTGACCAGGTTAATATTAAATAAAAGATAAATTGTTTTGGCCATACAATGCTAACAATTAAACTAATTATAAGTATTGCTAATAATAGTTTATAAATGTACTTCCATTGTAAGTTGAATGCCATCTGAACACAGACAAGCCCAATACAAGTTAGACCTGAGTAAATGCCCGAAATCATATTAAGTTTAATAATAGTTTCACTAGAATTAAATCCATATCTAATAGCTCCCAACGTAGCAGCAATTCCGATGAGCATAACTCCAATAAGTGCAAAAAATTCTTTTCGACCTTTTAATAAATAAATTGAGTATATTGATGAAGCTACAATTAATACTTCTGTAATTGCATAATGAGCAGGAAGCATTAATTATTTTTTAGTGCCCTGTAATAATCTGCTTTTATATCTGTTGATGTTTTTCTTGATCCATCATGAGACCATCCTGGAGGGCCAAACAAATACATGAATCTAGCTTTTAGACTTATTCCTTTTTGAGAAACATCTTTTACAATATTCCAATATTCGCCAAAAAGAATGCGAACAGGGTTGTAAGTATCTAATGGATCAACCAATCCATAATCTGGAAGGTCTTTTTCATCCTCGGCAACAAAAGTGCCAAGCATTCTATCCCATATAATAAGTGTTCCAGCATAATTTGCGTCTAAATATTTTGGATTTTTTCCATGATGAACTCGATGATGTGAAGGAGTATTAAATATGTACTCATACCATGAAGGTAGTTTTTTTATTGTCTGCGTATGTAGCAAAAATTGATAGTAAGCATTCATAAATCCACAAAAAAGAACCATGATTGGATCAAAACCTATTAACACTAATGGAACCTTTAACATCATTGTCCCAGTAAAATGTTTTGTCCATGGTTGTCTTGCTCCTACATCAAGTGCAAATCTCTCTGATGTGTGGTGAGCCCTATGCAAGCCCCATCCCCATCTCCATCTATGAACAATACGATGATGCAGATAAAATCTAAAATCATCTAAAATAAAGCAAACAACTAAAACAGGCAGGGTAAATGGCAAAGTATATATTTGGTAACTTTTTGCCCAGAAAAGTGCAGCAATTGTTATAAATCCAAATGAGGCATTGATCGGAAAACTAGAAACTCCTAAGAAAACATTAAGAAACCATTCTTTAGAGTCGTTTTTTTGCTTAAATTTAAAAATATAAACGACCAGCATTTCAATTGCAGCTAGAAATACAAAAAGTGGTATTAAGACAAATACTAGGTCAATCAGATTATAATCTAATAATTTATCAACTGACATTTTTAAAACTTTCCATCATTCCCTGCATTAATTTATGGATCATATTTACGCCCTGTAAGGGTCTTATAAATACCTTAAATTCATTAATTTTTCCAGTTTTATCCCATGATATAAGATCAATTCCATTTATGTCTGTACTATCTAAAGTCAAGGAAAACTCTAGAGAAGCACTAGATTCCCCAATCATCTCTTTATTATATTGAAAGCTAGTAGAATTAAATACTTCTGAAGCTGCCATTAAATATTGAAGTGCTAATTGTTTACCTTTTTGAGGAGTATAAACTACCGGTGAATAAAAAATAATATCATCAGATAAAATAGACTCTAAAAGATTATAATCTCTATTCTTAACAACCTCATGCCATTTTATAATCGGATTTTCCATAATCACTAAACTACAATAAAAATTTTTAAATTTCTATTTTTTTGCAAGGGGATGTGATTTTTTATAGATATCAAGAAGCTTTGAAGTTTCAACTTTAGTATATTTTTGAGTAGTTGATAAGCTACTATGCCCTAATAGCTCCTGAATGGTTCTAAGGTCACCACCTGAATCTAACAAATGAGTAGCAAAGCTGTGTCTTAGGGCATGAGGGGTTGCAGTTTCAGGTAAAGACAATGCAGTTCTAATTTTTTCCAATGCATACTGAATAATTCTTGGGCTAAGCCTCGAAAATCTTTTTCCAATGAATAGTGCTTCACCAGAAATAATTTCTTTTGGGCATGCCTCTAAGTAATTTTCAATACCTTTTTTAATATATGGCATCATTGGAACAATTCTCTCTTTTTCACCTTTTCCTTTTATAAGAATATGATCTTCATTTTGAACATCATCATAATTTAACGAAAGTGCTTCAGAAATTCTCAGGCCACATCCATAAAGAAGAATTAAAATCGCTTTATTTCTTAGTCCAATCCACTTTTCATCCTCTATCTCTTCAGCTTGCTTTATTACCTGAATAGCAAGATCTACATTAATTGGTCTAGGTAAACTTTTTTTTAGTTTTGGAGATTTTAAATTAAATACTGAACTCTCTTTTATTTTATTATTTTTAATCAAAAATCTAAAAAATGACTTGAGAGCAGAAATATTTCTTGCAATAGAATTAGAAGAGATTTCAGAATTTCTTCTGTAAGTTAAGAAACTCCTAAATTCAGAAATTTTGATACTCTCTATCTCTTTCAGTCCTATATTTTTTTCAATGTAATCTTGAAAAAATATAAAAAATTTAGAGAGATCATTTTTATAACTTACAACAGAATTTTGACTAAGTTTTTTTATATTTGATAAGTAGTTTAACCAATTATTGTATTCATACTCTAGATCTGGTTTCACTTACAATATTATAGGATTGACTGATTAGTTGATTTCCAATCATTCAAAAATGCATCTAAACCTTTTTTTGTTAACGGGTGATCATAGAGCATTTCTAATACATTAGGAGGTATGGTAACTACGTCTGCTCCAATAATAGCTGATTCTATTACATGATCTAAGCTTCGAATTGATGCTACTAATATTTTTGTCTGAAGTTCAGGATAGTTATTATAGATAGCTTTAATTTTTTTAATCAAATCCATACCATTTTCGCCTATATCATCTAATCTTCCGACGAATGGAGAGATATAGCTTGCATGTGATTTAGCTGCAATCAATGCTTGTGCAGGACTAAAGCAAAGAGTTACATTTGTGCTAATTTTTTTTGTATAGAAAAAATTTGAAGCTTTTAGGCCATCCTTGGTTAATGGAAGTTTTATTACTATATTTTTTGCAATTTTAGATAGCTTTTCACCTTCCTTAATCATTCCATCTAATGAAGTAGATGTTACTTCAGCACTGATTGGTCCAGCAACAAATGAAGAAATTTCTCTTAGTGTTTCAAAAAAATCCTTCCCCGATTTTGCTATTAATGACGGGTTTGTTGTTACTCCATCAACAAGGCCTGTTGAGTATAGATCTCTAATTTTATCTGTGTCAGCAGTATCTAAAAAAAATTTCATATAAATTTCATTATTGAAGAATATAACTATATCATAGAATATTATTTGTTCCAATTAATGACTAAAAAACAATATTTTGTAAATGTCTTACTCGCTTACAACTTAAGCAAAGAATTTACCTATAAAATCGATGAGCAAGTTGAAATTGGAACAATAGTCAGGGTTCCATTCAGGTCAAAGACCTATGTAGGTATTGTTACAGAGCATTTGAAGAAGCTGCATTTTGAAAAATCAAGAGTTAAAGAAATTGACTTAGTATCCGATAAATTTCTTTTTAAATCAAAACATCTAAAATTTTTAGATTGGGTTTCAAAGTATAATCTAATTGATCGTGGTAATATTTTAAAGATGATGCTTCCAAATAGTGAAGTTTTTTTTAAAGAATCAAAAAAAAAATATGAAGCCAATGATAATTTAAATATTAGATCGGTAAATTTAAATAAAGAGCAATTAAAAGCAAGTAATTACATTTCAGAACAATTAAAAGAAAAAAAATATCAAACGATAGTTATCGATGGCGTTCCCGGTTCTGGCAAAACAGAGGTATATTTTAGAGTTATAGAAGAAAATTTAAGATTGAATACTCAGACTCTAATTCTATTTCCTGAAGTTTCCCTCACTTCCGAATTTGTAAAAAGAGTAAAAAATCATTTTGGTTTAGATCCGGATGTTTGGCACTCAAGAATAAGTGCCTCTCAAAAGAAAATATCATTAGATAGAATAATTAAGGGTCAGGCAAAAATTATTGTTGGAGCACGTTCTGCTTTATTTTTACCATTCAAGAAACTTGGATTGATAATTATTGATGAAGAACATGATGGATCGTACAAGCAAGAAGAAAAAGGAATTTATCAAGCAAGAGATATGTCGGTAGTAAGAGCATCTATAGAAAAAATTCCTCTCTTACTTGTTAGCGCAACCCCATCACTTGAAACAAGTTATAATATTTTAAAAAAAAAATACGACAAAGTATCATTAACTCACAAATATCAACATATCCCTTTTCCTAAAGTAGAAATAGTTGATATGAAAAAAGAAAAATTAAAGAAAGATGAGTGGATATCAAAAACTTTAAGAGTTCAAATTGAAAAAAATTTAAGTGAAAATAAGCAAGTATTATTATTTATAAATAAAAGAGGATATGCCCCTGTAATTGTATGTAAAGCATGTGGTCATAAAATAACTTGTAAGAATTGCTCTAGTTATTTAGTAGAGCATTTACATTCAAGAAACCTATTATGTCATCATTGTGGATTTAAATTGAATTCTTTTAAATTAGAGTGTTCAGAGTGTAAGAATGAAGATGCAAATTTTATTGATTATGGAGTTGGAATAGAAAAAGTTTTTACAGAGGTATCAAGATTATTTCCAAGAGCAAGAACTTGTATGTTCTCAAGTGATCATGTGAAATCTGGGGATGATATTACAAAAAAAGTTAATCAAATACTTAACCATGAGTATGACATTATAATAGGTACTCAATTAATCACCAAAGGATATCACTTTCCTCTTTTAACATGCGTAGGAATTATTGATGCTGATATGACATTAAGAGGTGGAGACATGCGGGCTGCAGAAAAAACGTACCAATTACTATATCAAGTAGCTGGTAGAGCAGGTAGAGAAGATGCAAATGGCACAGTTTATATTCAATCTTATTATCCCAATAATGAAACTATCTTGAGCTTGAAAGAAATGGATAGAAATAAATTTTATAAAAAAGAATTAAATTATAGAAAAATATCCCAATTACCACCTATTGGTAAAATGGCAGCAATTATTTTAAGTGGTCACAAGAAAAATGAAGTTGACCAGATATGCATGCAATTATTAAAGTCTACTCCAAACATTCCAGATATTGAAATCTATGGGCCTGCTCCTGCTCCATTATCTAGGTTGAAAGGTAATTTTAGGCAGAGATTTCTGGTACATGATAAAAAATCAAGAAATATCCAGAAATTTATAACGAATTGGATTAAAGAATATCCCCAAAATTCAAAAGTAAATATAACTGTAGATATAGATCCATATAACTTCATATAAAAGTTTAAAATGTGACATCGTGGGACTTGAAGATTCATCAACTTAATGGTACGCAGTGTAACAAATTTTATAAAAAATCTATGACAAACGCCCAAAATCGTCAAATTGTCTCAGTGAGCAGATATGCAAATGCTTTATTTCAATTAGCAAAAGAGGCCAAGGTTTTAGATACAGTTTCAAACGATTTAACAAGTCTAGAGGTAAGTATCAATTCTGACGTTGAAATTTTAAAATTTATTAAAAATCCATCAATCAAAAAAAATATGAAGATTAATTTTTTCAACACTGTTTCACAGAAACTTGAGCTATCAAAACTAACTGAGAATTTTATCGGTCTAATAATTACTAAAAATAGAGTTCATTATATTTTAGAAATGATTAGTGCCTTTAATGCTTTATCATCAGAATTAAAAGGAATTAAATCTGCAACAATAACGTCTGCAAAGGAATTATCTGATGACGAAATTTCAAAAATTAAGATGAAACTAAAAGATAAATTTAATTCAGAGTTTAATATTAATCTTCTAACTGACACATCTTTAATAGGTGGATTAAAAATTCAAGTTGGAAGTCAAATGATTGACTCCAGCATTAAAAATCAACTCAATTTACTAAAAGCAAAAATGAAAGAGGTCGCTTAATGGATATACAACCATCTGAAATATCAAAAATTCTAAAAGAAGAAATCAAAAACTTTGGTACTGAATCAGAAATTACAGAAGTTGGACAAGTTTTATCAATTGGTGATGGTATCGCTCGAATACATGGGCTGGATAATGTGCAAGCAGGTGAGATGGTTGCATTCGCTGATGGGACTAAAGGAATGGCACTAAACTTGGAAAATGACAATGTAGGTGTTGTTTTATTTGGAGGTGACTCTGCAATTAAAGAAGGGGATACAGTTAAAAGAACCAAAACTATTGTAGATGTACCTGTTGGCAAGAGTCTTCTAGGCCGAGTTGTAGATGCGCTAGGTAATCCAATCGATGGAAAGGGTAATATTGAGTCTGAAACGAGAAGTAGGATTGAGGTAAAAGCACCTGGGATTATTCCCAGAAAGTCTGTTTCTGAACCAATGCAAACTGGATTAAAAGCAATAGATAGTCTTATTCCAGTTGGTCGAGGTCAAAGAGAGTTGATAATTGGGGATAGGCAAACAGGTAAAACCGCAATAGCAATTGATGCTATTATAAATCAAAAATCAATAAATGAAGGCAGCGATGAGTCAAAAAAATTATATTGTGTTTACGTAGGTATAGGTCAAAAAAGATCTTCAATTGCACAAATTGTAAAAACTTTAGAGGAAGCTGGTGCAATGGAGTACACAACAGTAGTTTCAGCCTCAGCGAGTGATGCGGCTCCCCTTCAATTTTTAGCACCATATACAGGATGTTCAATTGCTGAGTATTTTAGAGATAATGGAATGCACGCTTTAATTATTTACGATGATTTATCAAAACAAGCTGTTGCATATAGACAAATGTCTTTACTCTTAAGAAGGCCACCAGGACGTGAAGCTTTCCCAGGTGATGTATTTTACCTTCATAGTAGATTGTTAGAACGAGCAGCTAAGTTAAACGATGATCAAGGTGGAGGCTCTTTAACAGCTTTACCTATTATCGAAACACAAGCTAATGACGTTAGTGCATTTATTCCGACAAACGTTATATCAATTACTGATGGACAAATTTTCTTAGAAACAGAGCTATTCAATCAAGGAATAAGACCAGCAGTGAACGTTGGACTTAGTGTTTCGAGGGTTGGATCAGCAGCTCAAACAAAAGCGATGAAGAAAGTTGCTGGCTCTATTAAACTTGAGCTAGCTCAATATAGAGAAATGGCTGCTTTTGCTCAGTTTGGTTCTGATCTTGATGCTTCAACTCAAAGGTTATTAAATCGAGGATCAAAGCTAACTGAACTACTGAAGCAAAACCAGTATTCTCCACTCAGTGTAGCTGAACAAGTTATATCGGTTTTTTCAGGTGTTAATGGATACCTTGATGATATAGATCTAGGTCAAATTAAATCATTTGAATCAGATTTAATTGATCTTATGAGATCAACTCATCAAGATATAATTAATTCTATTAATGAGTCTGGAAACTTAGATGATGATGTTAAGGATAGGCTTGTTGGTATAATCGAAGACTTTAAGAAAGGCAGATAATAATCGATGCCAAGTCTTGATGATCTGAAAAAACGTATTGGAAGTGTAAAGTCTACACAGAAGATCACTAAAGCAATGAAAATGGTTGCAGCTGCAAAGTTGAGAAGGGCTCAAGAATCGGCTGAATCAAGTAGACCTTACTCAGATACTATGAATGATGTCATAGGATCAATTTCAAAAAAAGTTGTATCGACATCATCAGGCAGAAATTTACTAACTGGAACTGGCGATGATCAAGTCCAGCTTCTTATTTTATTCACCTCTGAAAGAGGACTCTGTGGTGGTTTTAACTCTTCAATTACAAAAAAGATGCGTGAGAAAATTGAAGATCTTAAAAAATTAAGCAAGACTGTAAAAATAATATGTATTGGAAAAAAGGGATATGACATTCTTAAAAGAAAGTATAGTGATCTAATAGTCGATGTAATTGACATGAAAGCAATCAAGTCAGTTTCATATCAAGATGCAAAAGATATTTCTCAAAAAATTATAAAAATGTATTTTGATAATGAGTTCGATACTTGCTCTATATTTTACAATAAATTTAAATCAGTAATTGATCAAATACCAACTGATCAAAAAATACTTCCTATTGAAACTGAAGAAAATAATGATATTGATCTAAAGTCATCAACTTCGATGTTAGACTTTGAACCTGGTGAGACTGAAATTCTTGAAGAATTACTACCTCTAAATTTTGCAGTTCAAATTTTTAAAGCATTATTAGAAAGCGCTGCAAGTGAACAAGGTGCAAGAATGAGTGCAATGGATAATGCCTCAAGAAATGCATCTGACATGATTGACAAGTTGACTTTATTTTATAACCGTTCTAGACAAGCAGTTATCACTAAGGAATTAATTGAAATTATATCTGGAGCAGAAGCAGTTTAAAAAGGAGCTAAATATGACTACTAATAATAAAGGAAAAATTTCACAGGTAATTGGCGCAGTTGTTGATGTGACATTTGAGGATAATATTCCTCCAATATTAGGTGCGCTTGAATGTAAAGTTGGTGATAAAACAATTACCCTTGAGGTTGCTCAACACCTTGGAGAGTCGTCAGTGCGAACAATTGCAATGGATTCTACTGATGGCATGACTAGAGGAGATGAGGTTATCGATACTGGAAACCAAATTCAAGTTCCAGTTGGACCTAAAACTTTAGGACGAATTATGAATGTAATTGGTGACCCTGTTGATGAAAGAGGGCCTATAGAAACTTCAGAAAAATGGTCAATACATAGAGATGCTCCTGATTTTGTTGATCAATCTACAGAAACAGAAGTTCTTGTTACTGGTATTAAAGTGGTCGACTTACTTGCCCCATATTCGAGAGGTGGAAAAATTGGATTATTTGGTGGTGCTGGTGTTGGTAAAACTGTTTTAATTATGGAACTGATAAATAATATTGCGAAGGCACATGGTGGATATTCTGTTTTCTCAGGTGTCGGTGAAAGAACTCGAGAAGGCAATGACCTGTACCATGAAATGATTGAGTCAGGAGTTATTGACCTTGAAGGAGATAAATCAAAATGTGCTCTTGTTTATGGACAAATGAATGAGCCTCCAGGAGCTAGAGCAAGAGTCGCTCTTACTGGACTTACATGTGCTGAGTATTTTAGGGATGTCGAAGGGCAAGATGTTTTGTTTTTTGTTGATAATATATTTCGCTTTACGCAAGCAGGATCAGAGGTTTCAGCATTACTTGGTAGAATCCCATCTGCAGTTGGATACCAACCAACGCTAGCAACTGATATGGGTTCCCTTCAGGAGAGAATTACAAGTACAAATAAAGGCTCTATTACTTCAGTGCAGGCAATATATGTTCCTGCAGATGACTTAACTGATCCAGCACCGGCTACATCTTTTGCTCACTTAGATGCAACAACAGTACTATCCCGACAAATTGCTGAGTTAGGTATATATCCAGCAGTGGATCCACTAGACAGTACCTCTAGAATTTTAGATCCAAGAATTGTTGGAGATGAACATTATAGAGTAGCAAGAAATGTACAATCAGTTCTTCAAACTTATAAATCTCTTCAAGATATTATTGCTATCTTAGGAATGGATGAATTATCAGAAGAAGATAAACTTACAGTGAGCAGAGCTAGAAAAATTCAAAGATTTATGTCCCAACCTTTCTTTGTTGCTGAGGTATTCACTGGTACACCAGGAACATATGTAAATCTTGAGGATACGATCAAGGGTTTTGACGCGATCTGTAATGGCGAATATGATCATCTTCCAGAAGCAGCTTTCTATATGGTTGGTACTATGGAAGAAGCTGTGAAAAAAGCAGAAAAAATGGCAGAAGAAGCTGCTGCATAAAACTAATGTCAGAGTATTTTTCTTTTAAACTTGTAACGCCTGAAAAGATTTATCTTGAGGGGCAAGCAGAGTTAATTACTGTTCCTGGAGTTGAAGGAGATATAGGGTTTCTTGCCCAACATACAAATTTCATTACTTCAATAAGGCCTGGTATAATTAAAGTTATTAGAGATGATAATACTAACGTTCAATTTTATGTTGATGGCGGATTTGTAAAGTTTTCTGATAATGAATTACTTCTTGTTGCAGAAGAGGTGGCCGATGAAGATGATATTAATACTGAATTTATTAGTAAAAAAATAGAAGCATATAATGAATTGATGTCTAATGCTTCAGATTCTGAGAAGAATAAGATAATGTCAAAAATAGATAGTTTGAAATCGCTTCTAAACTAATTCGTCTTTAAACTCATTTAATACATTTATATAAAGTTCCTTTTTGAATGGCACAATAATCTCTATTAACTCTTTCTTAGAGACCCATTTCCATTTTTTAAATTCTGGTTTTTCTGTTTGTATATTAATTTCGCTATCAATACCAATAAATTGAAGTAAGAACCATCTCTGTTCTTGACCTTTGAATCTTCCCCGCCATAATTTCTTTTGTAAATAGGAAGGTAATTCATATTTATATTTTTTTTTACTTTCTCTTATAATTTTATAATTATTTTTGATACCTGTTTCTTCTTCTAATTCTCTTTTGAGTGCTTCGATTGACTTCTCACCTTTATCAATACCACCCTGTGGCATCTGCCAAGCAGATTTATCCTTATCAAATCTCTGCCCTACAAAGATTTTTCTTTCTTTATTTAGGAGCATTATGCCAACTCCTTTTCTATATATTTTTGATGTAGGCTGACTAGTTGATAGTTGTTTTTTCATCCAGTAAATCCAGTGCATATTCTAATTGCTTATCTATTTCATTTTCATTACTGAAATCACTCTTTACTTCAATATCTGGAGTTACTCCGACTTTATGAATTGAGTCACCTGATGGAGTATAATAGAGAGCAGTAGTCATTCGAATTGCACTCCTATCATTTAGAGGAAAAATCGTTTGAACAGAGCCTTTTCCATAGGATTGTGCTCCAAGTATTATGGCTCTTTTATGATCTTGTAGAGCGCCTGCAACAATTTCTGATGCCGACGCGGAACCTTCATTTATTAATATAACAAGAGGTTTGCCATTAGTTAAATCGCCTTTTGATGCATCAAAGCGTGCAATGTTTCTTTTATCTCTTCCTTTTGTAGAAACTATCTCACCTGAACTTAAAAAGTGGTTTGTTACATCAATTGACTGACCTAATAAACCACCTGGATTATTTCTAAGGTCTAAAATAAATCCAGAAATATTTTTTTCACCAATCTCTTTTTGTAAATCTTTGATAGCTTTTTTTATACCTTTGCCAGCCTGCTCACTAAAAGAAATTAATCTTATGTATCCAACATTATCTTCACGTCTAAATTTGACTGCCTGAACTGTTATTATGGCTCGTTTAATTGATTTGATCAAAACTTCATCTTCACCAGCACGTGCAATTGATATTTCGACACTTGTACCTACTAGCCCTCTTAATTTTTCAACACTTTCTTGCAATGATTGACCTTGAATACTTTCACCGTTTATGTGAGTAATATAATCTCCAGGCATCACACCAGCTTTTGCAGCAGGCGTATCATCTATAGGAGTTATGATTTTAATAAATCCGTTTTCCATTGATACTTCGATTCCTAAACCACCAAACTCTCCCTCAGTTTCTTCTTGCATTTCAATATACTGATCAGTGTTCATATATCCTGAATGTGGATCTAATGCTTGAAGCATTCCGTTAATTGCAAATTCAATTACTTTTTCATCCTCGACATCTTCAACATAGTTTTTTTGTATTAAGTCAAATACATCGCCAAATGAGTCTAGCTTTTCATATAAATCTTTGTTATTTTCTGCGTGGCTAGAATTCACAATTAATATTAGAAATATTAATAAATTAGCAAAAAATGATTTCATATTACTCTCTATGATATGGGTGATTCATTTTAATAGTAGCAGATCTATATATTTGTTCTAATAAAATAATTAATGCAAATGAATGCGTAAAAGTCATTTTTCCAAGTGATAATGTGAGATCAGCATATTTTAATATTTCATGATTAAATCCATCAGTGCCACCAATGAAAAAAATTAAATTTTTATCTACTTTTGAAAAGATAAGTTCAGATAATTGTATAGAAGATAAGTTTTTACCTTTTTCATCTAAAAAAATAAAAAAGGATTTCTGATGATATTCAGTAACTATTTTTGTTAGTTCTTTGGTATTTATTTTTTTACAATTGATTGATGAGATAATGCTTTTTGGAATACTTTTGATTCGATCTAAATAAATTTCTGATAAATCTCTCTCAAAACTAAATTTAAATTTATCATGATAAAAAATATCAATCTTCATATAATTTATTCAATCTCAGCTGACCACATCTTTTCTAAATTATAAAATTCTCTGGACTCTTTTTTGAATATATGAACGATTACATCTCCCGTATCAATCACTATCCATCCTGTTGAGTTATCTCCTTCAACAACAGAATTTTTAAATCCATTTTTTTTAAGACTCTCATAAATAGATCGCGACAAAGAATGAACATGCCTATTAGAGGTTCCAGTTGCAAAGACCATATAATCAGTAATTGATGTTTTTTCTTTTACATCTATGCTCACTATATTAATAGCTTTGTTATCCTCTAGCTCATTAATAATATTTTTTAAAATATTCACTATATAATTTTACTTTCTGATATCACTGGATGAGATATTAATATTAAAATCAGAGATGAATGTCCAGCTAGGTAGGTTATTTTCAAAAAAACTTTCTCCAGGATTTTCAATTTTAAAATTACTATATTCAATTCCTGCATTACAATTATTTATTTGGTTGCTATTAGAGCCACGATTGAACACCGCAATATGAATTTGCTTAAAAATATTTTCATAATCTTTCCATTTATCTATTTCCATAAATGAGTCACTTCCCATTAAAAAGACATAACGATTATTCTTAAAATTATTTTTTATATATAAAAGATTATCAATTAAATAATTAGACTTTGTTTCATCTTCAAAATATTTTAATTTAATGATTTCTTGATCAATTATTGACTTAATTTTATTTTCTCTTTCTATAAAATTTATATAGATATCTTTATCTTTAAATGGATTTTTTTTTGTTATTAACCACCATATTTGATCAAGTGCAAAAATATCTATTGCTTCTTTACTGATTTTTAAATGACCCTCGTGAGGAGGATTAAAGGAGCTGCCGAGTATACCGATTTTCATTATTACTAGGGTCTTATTTGACCGTCGCCCCTTACTTTATACTTATAGGTTGTTAATCCCTCTAGTCCAACAGGACCTCTTGCATGAAGTTTGCCTGTTGCAATTCCAATTTCAGCCCCTAAGCCAAACTCACCACCATCGGCAAACTGGGTAGATGTGTTATGCATTACAATTGCACTACCAACGTGATTCAAAAATATTTCAGCATTTTCTTTGTTCTCAGTTATTATACTTTCAGTATGGTTGGATCCATACTTTGTTATATGTTTTATTGCATCATTTACATCTTCTACAATTTTTATTGATATTATAGAGTCTAAATATTCAGTCTTCCAATCATCTTCATTAGCTTTAATTAAGTCAGGATAATTTTTTGTTATCATTTCGTCTCCTCTGATTTCACATCCACCACTTTTAAGAATATTTATTATGCTTGGTAAATGACTTTCAATACAATCTTTATGTACAAGCAAGGTTTCAGCAGCTCCACAGATACCAGTTCTTCTTAGCTTTGAATTATTGACAACTTGTTTAGCTTTATCTTTATCAGCAAACTCATCGACATAAACATGACAGATGCCATCTAAGTGTCCAATTACAGGAATTTTTGCTTTATCCTGAACTTTTTTTACAAGGCCTTTTCCTCCTCTCGGAATTATTACATCAATGTAATGGCTCATTTCAGAGAGCATATAATCTACGGCATTTCTATCAGTAGTTTCTATAAATTGAATTATATTTTTATCATAATTAGATTCTTCAAGTGCATTACGAGCTGAAGTTACTAATTGTAGATTTGAATAATAAGATTCCTTTCCACCTCTAAGAATAACTGAGTTTCCAGCTTTTAAGCATAAAACACTCGCATCTATTGTTACATTTGGTCGACTTTCGTAGATTATACCTATTACACCCAATGGGACAGAAACTCTCTCAACAAGCATTCCATTAGGTCTTTCATTTTTGTTAATTACTTTATTGATTGGATCTTCGAGTAAAACAATATCATTGATTGAATTAATTATTGAGTCAACTCTATCAGAATTTAAGGCCAATCTATCAAGCATCGCCTTATCTATTGAGTCAGCTGCTATTGAAATATCTTTTTGATTAGCATTAAGTATTAATTCTTTATCCGAATTTATTTTCTCAGCAATCTTTGTGAGTAGATTATTCTTTTCTTCAGATGTAAAATTTTTTACCTGATTTGAAGCAACCAAGCTCTTTCTTCCAATATCATTTAAACTATCGTTTATATTCATATCAAAACAAGATCATCTTTATGAATGAATTCTTCTCTAAAAGAATAATTCAGTATCTTAGCGATTTCATTACTTTTGTGACCCATTATTTTATTTGTATCATTTGAGGAATATCCTGCCAGTCCTAAGCCAATTTTGTCGTTTTCCTTAGATAAAACTGTTACTACATCTCCACGTGAAAAGTCCCCACTCACTTTAATTATTCCAGCAGGCAATAAACTGCTTCCTTTCTTTAGAGCGTTTAAAGCACCTTCATCAATGATAACTGTTCCAATAGGCTTCATTGTCCCTACAATCCACTGTTTTCTTGATGCTAGAGGAGTTCTTGAAGGCTTAAACCAAGTACAAGGCCTTTTTTTAAATAGTGCTTTTATTGGATTATTAATTGTACCATTTGTAATTGCCATATGGCATCCAGCGGCCATAGCAGTTTTCGCAGCTGAAATTTTTGTTTTCATTCCACCTTTTCCAAGTTCTGATACTGAGTCACCAACCATGTTTTCTATTTCTTCATTAATTTCTGTAATTTCAGAAACTAATTTAATTTTGTCATTATTTTTTGGATCTGATGAATACAATCCATTTATATTTGATAGTAATATCAAACAATCAGAGCTTGTAATTTGGGCAACTCTCGATGCAAGTCTATCATTATCTCCATATTTAATCTCACTTGTTGCAATAGTATCATTCTCATTAACAATTGGTATAATTCCCATCTTGAGAAGAGTATCTAATGTTCTTCTTGCATTAATAGATCTTCTTCTTTGTTCAGTATCATCTAAAGTTAGGAGGATTTGAGCAATTTTAATTTCATTTTTTTCAAAAGCTTTTTTATATGAACTCATTAAGTGTATTTGTCCAACAGACGATATTGCCTGGTTAATATCTAGTTTCATTTCATCACTATCTAAATCTAAATCTTTTGCTCCGAGAGCAATTGCACCTGATGTAACAATAATTACCTCTTTGTGATTTTCATTTAAATATCGAATATCCTCAGCAAGGCTTGACAGCCATTTTTCATTTAATTTGTTGCTATCTTCATGAAAAAGCAAAGATGAACCAATTTTAATTACTATTCTTTTTGTATCTTCAAGATTCATCAATTTTTCCTATTCGAACTATTTTATTTTTCAAATTATCAATACCATTTTTTGTAATCGTTGATATTACATATAATGGACAATTAACTAAATCATTAAATTTTAAACTTATATTTTTAATCTCATCTTCATCAACTAAATCTGATTTATTTAGAATGATAATTTTTTCTTTTTTATTAATATTTTGATCAAATCCATCCAATTCATTAACAATTGTTTTGTAATCAGCTATCGGATCTTGAGATGAAATATCAATCATATGAATGATTGATTTACATCTTTCAATATGCTTTAAGAATTGAATTCCTAGCCCTGATCCATTATTTGCTCCAGATATTAAACCTGGTATATCAGCTACAACAGATTCATCATCTCCAATTCTAATAACTCCCAATTTCGGTTCAAGTGTTGTAAATGGATAATCAGCAACTTTAGGTTTAGCTGCTGAAATTGATCTTAATAAGCTGGATTTGCCAGCATTTGGCAATCCAACAAGCCCGATATCTGCCAATAATTTTAATTTAAAAAAAACTTCTGCTTCTTGTCCTTTTCCTCCAGGAGTTGTTTTTCTAGGAGCCCTATTTGTTGAAGATTTAAAATTAATATTTCCTAAACCACCTTTGCCTCCAGGAAATAATAAAAACTTATCGGTAGAAATTACATCAGCTAAAAGTTCATCCTCAATAAAAATTTCTGTACCAAGAGGAAGTTTAAGCATTACATCTTGACCAGCAGCACCTGTTCTATTTCTCCCAGATCCATGACGACCCTTTTTTGCCTTAAAGTGTTTTTGAAATCGATAGTCAACTAGAGTATTAAGAGACTTAGTTCCTTTAATAAAGACATCGCCTCCCTTTCCTCCATTTCCTCCATCAGGACCACCAAATTCAATAAATTTTTCTCTTCGAAAGCTCAAGCAGCCATCACCACCATCACCACTTTTGATAAAAACCTTGGCTTCATCTATGAATTTCATTTGAGGTAAAAGATTAAGTCTGTAAATAAAATAAAGTAAAAAGTTAATTAGTTTTTTGGAATAACTGAAATAGTTGTTTTACCATCTCTTTTTTTTCCAAATTTAACTTCACCATTAATTAGTGCGAAAATAGTATGATCTTTTCCAAGTCCAACATTAGTTCCTGGGTGCCATTTAGTTCCACGTTGCCTAGCAATAATATTTCCAGGTATTACTGCCTCGCCACCAAATTTTTTAATACCTAATCTACGTCCGGCGGAATCTCTTCCGTTCTTCGATGATCCCCCAGCTTTTTTTGTTGCCATATTTATTTATCCTTTGAAGTAACTGTTTTCTTTTTAACAGCAGACTTCTTCACTACTTTTTCTACAGGAGCTTTCTTGGCCTCGACACTTTTAGCTTTAGTAGTATTTGCTTTGAATCCTGGAATATTTAACGATTTTACCTGAAGAAAAGTCATATCTTGTCTGTGTCCATTTTTTCTTCTGAAGTTTTTCCTTCTTTTCTTCTTAAAAATAAGAATTTTTCTATCTCTATCTTGTTTGATAATTTCAAGGTTTACTTTTGCACCATCTATTAGTGGTTCACCAACAGAAAATTCTTTTCCATCACTAGCAAATAAAACATCATTAATCTCTATACTATCACCAGCAGTACCAGATAATTTGCTTACTGTTAGTATTGTATTTTCAGATACTTTGTATTGTTTTCCACCGCTTGATATAATTGCAAACATACTTGAAATATTAAAAGATTGTTAAAACGGGCTGAATATAGACTGCGTCTAATTTATGTCAATAGTCTAAATTTTTCTTTAATTTGCAGTATTTTTAAGACATATTAGTGCTTACATATGCCCAATCTAAATCATCAAAAAGTTCAGAAATATGTCATTAAATATTAGACCTTTTAGAGCTTTAAGGGCTAAAAATCATTTAGTAAAGAAAGTAGTCATGCCTGCTTTTGACAATCTGAATGCTGAGGATATATCAAAAATAATTAAAAATTCAAAATGGAATTTTTTAAATGTGATTAGTCCAGAAGCATTCTATCCAGGTATTTCTAAAAAATTATCAAAAAAACACTCTCTAGATCATTTATCGGCAATGATTGATGAAAAAATTATTTTTCAGGAAGAAAAAGAGTCATTTTATATTTACCAATTAGAAAAATATAATAAATCCCAGTTTGGAATTGTAGCAAGTATAGATATCAATAAAAAAAATCCAATGATACTCAAACATGAAAAAACTTTAGATGCTCGTTGTGATAGAATATTAAGAACAACAAGAAATACTAATATACAAGTTGGTCCAGTTTATTTTTCACATAAATCTAAAACAAATCTAAGCAGTATTTATAATAGATATAAAAAAATTAAACCTCTTTATAATTTTCAAACTTCAGGAGGTACAATCCACTCTTTATGGAAAGTTGATAAGGATAAAGATATAAAACTGATAGAAGAAAATCTAAAAAAAATTGATAAGTTATATATTGCTGATGGTCATCATAGATTTTCCTCAATGGAAAAATTACATACTCAATATGGAAATAAAAATAAAATTAAGAAATGCATTCCCTTGCTCTCAGTTATCTTTGATAAAAATAATATTAATATACTCAGCTATAATAAAGTAATTAAATTTAAAAAGTGGAACTACGATCAATTTATTCTTTTACTAAAAAAACAGTTTAATAAATTTGAGATAAGCAACTTCAAGCAGCCCTCAAAAAGAGGAGAAGTTTCAATTTATTGTAATAATAAATGGCATAATTTGAATATAAGAAAGAATAATATTCTCAAAAAATCTAAAAAAACGGATTCAGAAATAATAGAAAATTTAGTACTAAAAAATATACTATTAAAAAAGATGGAATTGAAGATTGTAGAAAAAACTCATGTTCCAGGTAAATTTGGTGCTCAATTTTTAGAAGAAAAAGTTGATTTAACTATTGCTGATGTTGCTTTTTTTATTTGCCCAATGACTATGCATGAGATAATGTCCGTTGCTGATGCTGGAAAAATTGTACCTCCAAAGTCTACTTTTTTCGATCCAAAACCAATTGATGGACTCGTCACTCTTTTAATGAAAGAATAAAAATATGCAAAAACCCTCACAAAAACCTCACTATCCTTTTTTTTCCTCAGGCCCATGTGCCAAGCCTCCTGGATGGTCTTTTGATAAGTTAAAGGGTGCAGCATTATCTAGATCTCATAGATCGAAACCTGCAGTTGCAAAATTACAAGAGGTAATTGATAAATCTAGGAGCTTATTACAAATACCAGATGATTATTTAATTGGTATTGTCCCTGCTTCTGATACTGGCGCTCTTGAAATGGCAATGTGGTGCTTACTGGGTCAAAGAGGAGTAGAGGTCTATTCCTGGGAAAATTTTGGTCATGACTGGAATATTGATGTTGGAGAGCAATTGCCTCTTGATGATAAAATACTCATAAAATCTGACTATGGAGATATTCCAGATTTTTCAAATAGTAACCCAGATAATGATATTGTTTTTACGTGGAATGGAACAACTGCAGGTGTAAGAATTAAAAATACAGACTGGATTAGTAGTGAGAGAAAAGGCTTAACAATATGTGATGCAACTTCTGCAGTTTTTTCTATGGAAATGGACTGGCCAAAGTTAGATGTTGTAACTTATTCGTGGCAAAAAGTTCTTGGTAGTGAAGCTGCTCATGGAATGTTAATTTTGTCTCCAAGAGCAGTTGAAAGATTAGAGAGTTATACGCCTCCGTGGCCTATTCCAAAAATTTTTAGGCTAGCTCAAAATCAAAAATTAATATCAGGTATTTTTTCAGGAGCAACAATCAATACACCCTCAATGATCAGCGTTGAAGATGTTTTAAACTCTTTAAATTGGTCAATTGAAATTGGAGGCCTTTCAAAATTAATAGAAATCTCTGAAAATAATTTGAGTCTTGTAAATGATTGGGTTGAAAATAGTAATAATTTTGAATTTTTAGCTAAAGATCCTGATACAAGGTCATGTACTTCTATATGTATTATTCCAAAAGATGAATGGTTTAAATCCTTGGATCAAGAAACTAAGTCAAAATTTATGGCTGAAGTTTGTGGAGAATTAGAAAGCAATGAAGCAGGATTTGATTTAAATTCTTATAAGACAGCTCCCCCTGGCATTAGAATTTGGGGAGGCTCAACTGTCGAGAATAAAAATGTTGAATTAGTTCTTCCTTGGATAGATTGGGCTTATCAATCGATCAAAGAAAGACATCAGGGTGCCTAAAGTTTTAATTGCTGATAACGTATCTGACGTTGTATGCGAAATCTTTGATACAAATAATATTGAGTATGAAAAAAAAGTAGGTTTATCAGAGGATGAATTATCGGCAGAAATTAAAGGCTATGATGGACTTTTAATTAGATCCGCCGTTACTGTTACAAAAAAAATCATAGAATCTTCAGATACTTTAAAAGTAATTGGTCGACCTGGTGTTGGAGTTGATAATGTCGATTTACAAGCATCGTCTGAAAAAAATATTGTTGTTATGAATACTCCTCTTGGAAATGTTCAAGCAACAGCAGAGTTAACATTTGGAATAATTCATTCGTTGATGAGAAAAATACATATTGCAAATTCATCAATGCATAACAAGAAATGGGAAAAGAAAAAACTTATTGGAAATGAATTATTGGGTAAAAATATTGCAATCATTGGATTTGGCAATATAGGAAAAAAAGTTGCTGATTTTGCTCAAGCTTACGGCATGAATATCATAGTTGTCAGTGAGACAGCTTCAAGTGGGGATGTAGATTATCTTAATGCTAAAGTTATGAAGTTCGATGATATGCTTTCTGAAGCAGACATTATTACATTTCATAACAAGCTATCTGAAAAATCTAAGTATATTATTAATTCTGAAAGTCTCAAACAAATGAAAAAAAATTCAATTGTTATTAATTGTGCAAGAGGTGGAATCGTAAATGAAGCTGATATGAAAGAGTCTTTAGAAAAAGAAATAATATCAGGCTATGGGTGTGATGTTTATGAAGAAGAGCCGCAAGCAAACTCTATATTTTGTGGAATGGATAACGTTGTAATGACTCCTCATATCGGAGCTGGAACATCTGAGGCTCAAGAAAAAGTTGCAGTACAAATTGCTGAGCAGGTTTCTGATTATTTGATTAACAATAATATAGTTAATCAAGTAAAACCATAAGCTACATGAGTCTAGTTTTAATCAGACACGGTAAAAGTGTTTGGAATTTAGAAAATAAATTCACCGGATGGTATGATATCGAGTTGGCTCCAGAGGGTATGATTGAAGCTGAAAAAGCTGCATCCTTTTTAGCAGATAATGAATTTAAACCAGACGTATGTTTTACCTCATATCTTCAACGAGCAAACAAGACTCTTGAAATTATTTTAAATCATATGCCAGTAAAAATGGTCAAAGATATTGAAATTATTAAGTCGTGGAAACTTAATGAAAGACATTATGGAGCATTACAAGGTCTTAATAAAGATGATACAAAAAATAAATATGGAGAACAGAAATTTTTAGAATGGAGAAGAAGCTATAATATTCCTCCTCCAATTTTAGATGAAGATAGCATAATGAATCCAAAAAAAGATCCAATTTATGAGAATGAGAATACAGATGAACTTCCTTTAACTGAATGTTTAAAAGATACGTATGATAGAGTAGTTCCGTATTGGACAAGTGAAATTAAGCCACTAATTTTAGAAAAAGATGTCATGATTGCTGCTCATGGAAATAGCTTAAGAGCATTATGTAAATTTTTGTTTGATATTGAAGATGATGATATTGTAAATCTGGAAATTCCTACTGGAAATCCATTATTGATTAATTTAGATAAAAGTTGCAAAATACTTTCAGCAAGATATCTTGACAGCTCTAGGGCTGAAAATTTGCCAAAAATTTAAAATTATAAGGATTTTTATGACTGAAGTTTATATCACAGCCGCCACTCGAACCGGGGTAGGTTCATTCAATGGTTCATTAGCATCATTACCAGCACACGATTTAGGAAAAATTGTAATTAATGAAACAATAAAAAAAGCTGGAGTTGATCAATCTGAAGTAGATGAAGTAATTATGGGCCAAGTTTTAGCCGCTGGTACAGGACAAAATCCAGCAAGACAAGCATCAATGAATGCGGGCATTTCAAAAGAAACTCCGGCATGGGTTGTTAATCAAGTATGTGGTTCTGGATTAAGAAGCGTTGCATTGGGTTATCAATCAATAAAAAATAATGATGCAAATATAATTATTGCAGGTGGGCAAGAAAGTATGAGTCAATCACCTCATTGTATGCATCTTAGAAATGGAACTAAAATGGGTGATACTCAGATGATTGATACAATGATAAAGGATGGTCTATGGGATGCATTTAATGGTTACCATATGGGAACTACTGCTGAAAATGTTGCACAACAGTGGCAGATTACAAGAGATCAGCAAGATGAATTTGCGTTTAATTCACAATCAAAAGCAAGTAAGGCAAAAGCAGATGGATTATTTAAAGATGAAATTACAGCTGTTGAAATCAAAACAAGAAAAGAAACAATCATCTTTGATCATGATGAGTATATCAAAGACGGTGTACAATTAGAGAAATTGTCAACTCTACGTCCAGCGTTTGCAAAGGATGGAACAGTCACTGCTGCCAATGCTAGTGGTATTAACGATGGAGCTGCAGCTATGACTCTCATGAATGAGTCAGAATTAAAAAATAGAAATATAGAGCCAATGGCAAGAATAGTTTCATGGGCTAGTGCTGGAGTAGATCCATCAATAATGGGTACAGGCCCTATACCAGCAAGCAGAAGAGCATTAGAAAAAGCTGGATGGTCAATTAATGATTTAGATTTAATTGAGTCTAATGAAGCTTTTGCTGCTCAATCTTGTGCTGTAAATAAAGAATTGGGTTGGGATACCTCTAAAGTTAATGTGAACGGTGGTGCAATTGCGATCGGGCATCCAATCGGTGCATCTGGCACACGAATATTGGTAACTTTACTTCATCAAATGAAAAAACAAGATGCTAAAAAAGGCCTTGCTACCTTATGTATTGGTGGCGGTATGGGAATAGCACTTTGCATTGAAAGATAAATTAATAAAGGAGATAAAATGACAAAGATTGCATTAGTTACAGGTGGAACAAGAGGCATCGGAGCTTCTGTTTCTATTTCTTTGAAGAAAGCAGGATATAATGTTGCCGCTACATACAATTCAAATACAGAGAAGGCAAATGCTTTTGCCTCAGAGCATGAAATCGAAGTTTTCCAGTGGAATGTCGCAGACTCTGCTGCTTGTGAAGCTGGAGTAAAACAAGTTCAAGACAAGATGGGCTCAATTGATATTCTTATTAATAATGCAGGAATATCTAAAGCTTCTATGGCCCATAAAATGTCTGTAGAACAGTGGGATGATGTAATTCGAACTGACCTCGACTCTGTATTTTATATGACTAGATGCGTTCTTGAAGGAATGAGAGAAAAATCTTTTGGACGAATTATTACAATCTCTTCAATTAATGGTCAAAAAGGTGAAATGGGACTGATCAATTATAGTGCTGCAAAAGCTGGAGTTTTAGGATTTACGAAAGCACTAGCCCAAGAGACAGCGAGAAAGAATATTACTGTCAATGCTGTTGCTCCTGGATATATTGATACAGATATTTTAGCTGATGCATCTGAAGATTTCCTTAAAAGTCTTGTAGGAAAAATTCCAGTAGGAAGGCTAGGAACTGTTGAGGATGTTTCACGAATTGTTACATTTCTTGCTAGTGATGATGCTGGGTTTATAACTGGATCAACAATTACAGCCAATGGAGGACAATACTTTACTTAAAATGTATCTTTTAGATGCCTTAGGTAAGTAAAAACTTCTAAATCATTTGCTTTATTCATATTTAAATGATTTTTAAAGTTTTCTTCATTCGACTTTAAAAAAAAATTGAGTTTCTTTTCCTCTTTAATTGTTGTTGGGATAGAGGGTTGTTTTTTATCATATAATTCTTTTAATGACTCAATCTTTTCGCTTAAATCATTATCTTTAATTACTGATTCTAAAAAAAGAGCATTATTGAGGGTATATTCATGTCCACAGTATACTCTCGTATTCTCTGGTAAATTTTTTAATTTATTCAATGATTGATACATCATTTCAGGCGTGCCCTCGAAGATTCTACCACATCCTAATGAAAATAAAGTATCGCCTGTAAATACAATATTTTCTGACTGAATATGGAATGCTATATGACCAATAGTATGCCCAGGAATATCGATAATTTCTGCCTTATATTCATTGAACTTAAAAAATTCTCCTTCCATCAAGCAAATATCTATTCCTGGAATTCTATCTTTATCATTTTTATTTCCAACTATCTTTGCTCCGTATTTTTCTTTAAGTTCAATATTTCCACCTACATGATCAAAATGATGATGAGTATTTAAAATATACTTTAAATTTAAATTATTTTTTTTGATGAAGTTGTCTACTGGTATAAATTCAGAAGGATCAACTACGAAAGCATTATTCTCACTATCAATACACATATAAGAATAGTTATCAGTGCGACATGGAATTATTTCTACTCGTAGTGACATAATATAATTATTTTTTAGATATTAAAAAAAGTCCTGATTCTGAAAAGTAGCTATCGTAAAGACTCTTACCTTTGAATTCTTTAAATACCGATTTTCTTAAATCAGCTTTCTTTTCAATTTTAATATTTAACCCATCGCACAAATTTATAAAGTCATTGATAGTGCAAAAATGTAAATTTGGAGTTTCATACCAACTATAGTCTAGTGTACTATTAACAGGCATTTCTCTATTAAAAAATAAACTCATAGCTATTGACCAATGTCCAAAATTTGGAAAAGAAACTATTGCTTTACCAGCGATTCTTACTAACTGTTCTAACACAACTTTAGGATTTTTAGTTGCTTGCAAAGTGTAAGTTAAAATAGAGTAATCAAATAAATTATCAGGATAATCAAATAGGTCTGTATCTGCATCTCCTTCTACAACAGATATCCCTTTGCTTAAACAAATTCTTATTTTGGATTGATCTATTTCCATCCCACGAGCTACTACATTATTATTTAATTTTAAATACTCAATTAAGGAACCATCACTACATCCAATATCAATAATATTTGATTTTGAAGTGATAACATCAGAAATTATCTTAAATTCTTTTTTTTTATTAATTAAACTCATAGCTCTCTCCAAGTTGAACTTATAAAGCCGTTAAGAGCATCAAAGAATTCTGGTTCATCTAATAAAAAAGAGTCATGTCCATTTTCAGTTTCTATTTCTAAAAAACTTACATCAATGCCAAGGGCATTAAGAGTTTTTACTATTTTTTTATTTTCAGAAGTTGGATATAGCCAATCACTTGTAAACGAAATGCATAAAACTTTTGATTTTGTATTTTTAAATGCTTCAATCAATGAGCCATTGCTATTTGCAGTAATATCAAAATAATCCATTGCTCTAGTGATATAAAGATAGCTATTTGCATCAAATCGATCAACAAACGAAATACCTTGATGTCTTAAGTAACTTTCAATCTGAAAATCAGCTTTAAATGAATAATCTAATTCATTTTTATCTTGGAGATTTCTACCAAATTTTTGATGAAGTGACTCTTTGGAAAGATAAGATATGTGTGCCGCCATTCTTGCAACAGACAAACCTTTTGTTGGTTGATTATCTGTTTCATAATAGTTTCCAGATTGCCAGTTTGGATCAGCCATTATTGATTGTCTCGCTAATTCATTTAGTGCAATATTTTGCGCTGAATGATTTACAGAAGTTGCAATTGGTATTGCAGAGTGAACAAACTCAGGAAATTTTGACAGCCATTCTAGTACAAGCATACCTCCCATGGATCCACCAGTAACACAGAATAGTTTTTCAATTGATAGATAATCAATTAATAACTTTTGTGCTTTCACCATATCAGAAATAGTAATAACAGGAAAATCGAGTCCAAATTCTTTTTGGGTGAGCGGATTAATTTCCTTTGGGCCTGTTGAGCCCATACATCCTCCAATAATATTTGGACAGATTACAAAAAATTTATTTGTATCAATTGATTTATTAGGGCCTACTACATTTGACCACCAGCCTTCTTTTTTTGTAATTGGGTGCTGACTTGCAACATACTGATCTCCAGTTAGAGCATGACAAATGAGGATTGCATTTGACTTTTGTTCATTCAAATTGCCATAAGTAGTATAGGCAATTTTTACGGGACCTAAGCTCTTGCCACAATCAAGAAGTAATGGCCTCTCTTTACTTGATAATTCAACTATTTTATTCTCTTCCATAAACACTTAATATTTAAACAAAAAAAAACCGCCCAACAACTAAGCTTGGCGGCAATTCACCTTTTTAGCTGTATTTCTAATGCGCCCGCAAGCTGTACTCAAATCGGCGCAAGTTATTTTTTACATTTTCCCTGAGATATGTCAATTTTGAAGATTAGCTATATTATTTTTTCAAAGATTTCCTTTAAATAATAGCAATATTCACATATCTATAACGGTATCATGAGCGTTACATTAAATAAGATAAAGACATATGAAGGCGGGAAATCTAATATTCCTGGAAAAAAAAATATAATTAAACTCTCATCTAATGAGTCACCATTTGGCCCTTCAAGAAAAGTTTTAAAAGCAATTAAACAGGCATCAGGAAAAACAAATCGTTATCCAAATGCTGATAGTTTAGAATTAAAGAAGAATATTTGTAAGAGATATAAAGTTCCTACAAAGAATATATTTGTCGGAAACGGATCTGATGAAATTTTAGGACTTCTATGTCAGCTGTTTTTATCAAAAAATGATGAAGTAATAATTCCAAAACATAGTTTTTTAATGTACGAAATTTATGCATCTATTAATAATGCAAAAATAAAGTATTCAAACGTTAATGATTACTCTTTTATTGTTGATGATATAATTAAAAAAGTTACAAATAAAACTAAAATTATATTTATCGCACAACCAAATAATCCTACGGGAATATATTTGGATAAAAAGAATTTAAGCAAACTATTAAAAAAAATCCCAAAAAGAATAATGGTTGTAATTGATGCAGCGTATTCAGAATTTATAAATAACTCAGACTATACTGATGGTTTAAACTTAGTGATGAAAAAAAGAAATATTATAGTTACTCATACATTTTCAAAAATATATGGCCTAGCTAGTTTACGATTAGGTTGGTGTGCTGCACCTGAAAGAATAATTAATTTATTAGATAGAATAAGAGGTCCATTTAATGTTAATCAAATTGCCCAAGTTGCTGGGTCAGCAGCATTAAGTGATACCAATTATGAAAAAAAAGTAATCAGACATAATACAATTTGGTTAAAAAAGTTTAAAAGTGAATTAGCTAAATTTCCAGTGAAGGTTTATGATAGTCAAGCAAACTTTATATTTATTAAAGTAAGGAATGCAAAAAAACTTGATAAATATCTTT
>ERZ802830.290-NODE-290-length-49519-cov-10.015_pt1 | contig 49519 bp, 54 predicted proteins | sample MGYA00345654_ERZ802830 | MGnify/ENA primary metagenome ERZ802830 (study PRJEB30503, sample SAMEA104212375) | marine metagenome | biome: Westerlies Biome; feature: [SRF] surface water layer (ENVO:00010504) within the epipelagic zone...; material: water...
ATCCTCTAGTATGTATTACAGTATTAATATTATTAGGAGAAGTACTATGAATGAGAATGTTGCAAAAACCAAAGCGGTAGAACTAGTAGAACTAGTTGAGAATTTATGTGAAGACATAACTCATGCGAATCACATGCAGTGGAAACACACTCGTGATACCTTAACACACGATTATGCAATCGGTAAAAAATACATTAAAATCTTTACAGTAGAAGAAGGTCAACCTCGTTCAGTATGGGGGTTCATCAATGTGGGCAACGATAAGTTCCAAGTTGGTGATGTTCTCAAGGCTGCCGGTTGGGGGACACCTGCTCTAAACAAACCAAGGGGTAATCTTTACGAAGGTTACGAAATTGAACCAGGTACATCTAGAATGTACGGTCCAGATTATTTAAGATAGGAGATATATTATGATAATTAGAAACTATGAAGTCCTTAGTCCTGATATGACATCAGGTGGGACATCCTTGAAAGGTTACAAGACAACCACCTATCAAAGGTTGTTAGAAGTGTTAGGTCCTCCGACCTATACAGATGGTGACCCATACGAGAAAGTCTCGTGTGAGTGGGTTATCGATGCACAATGGTACGATGCTAATACAGTCGATGAGATTGATTACGATGATTGGGAATATGAAACAGTCACTATCTATGCCTGGAAGTATGGCAGAATTCCTACTGAAGAGTGTCAGTGGAATATCGGTGGTACATCGTTCTATGCTACCGATGTTGTTGATATGATACTCGACAACTATAACCGGAACGGAGAAAATTACAATGGGGAGAGATGTTATGCCGCTTGATTTTGAAAGTGCGAAGTTAATCGCAGAATGTACAGAGGGTAAGTTGTCAGCAGATGATGTTATGAATCTTGCAACTTACGGAACAACCAATGCTCAAGATATGAATCCTTTTCAAGGTGACATGTTTAAAGATACATGTGTATGTGGTACAAAAGATTGTCCAGAAGAATATGCACATACAACCAGTGGGTATTAATATGAAGATGAGATATATCAGTTTTTTTGCAGGTGCATTATTAGGCTTCATGACTGGTGCAATGAGTATGCAAGTTATGGCGTCAGATGAAAACGGTGATGCATATTGTCTTGCAAAGAACATTTACTTCGAGGCAGGTAATCAACCACTCGCAGGTAAAGTTGCAGTTGCACATGTTGTATACAATCGTATGGAACATAGTTCATATCCAAAAGATGTTTGTGGTGTTATCTATCAAGCAGAATGGAAAGAAAACTGGAAAGGTAATATGATGCCTGTTAGAAATAGATGTCAGTTCAGTTGGTTTTGCGATGGCAAGTCAGATGAACCTTTAGACACTGATACATTCTTTGAATCGTATCTAATTGCACAAGATGTAATCTATGGTAAGTATCCAGACATTACAGAGGGTGCAACACATTATCATTCGATATGGGTTGAACCATATTGGGCAGAAACATTAAACGAAACGGTTCAGATAACTGACCACATATTTTATAAGTAGGAGTTATTATGTTCGACTGGTTAACACAATTCTTTAAACAACCTGAACCTAAGAAATCTAAGGTCGTTGATATGATGAAGGACGATGTTGATCCCTCTGTAGTAAACATTGAGAACGCCTATAAGACTAGATGGATTTGGTATCATACAATTTTGGCGATTGGTATCTTTATGACTAACATCGTATTGATTGCAATCTTGGTTCTACTTGCAATAAAGTTATAGGAGAAAATTATGAGAGAACATTTAATAAACACCGAGTATGTAAACGATGGTGTACAGCATGTGTATTCATTTGACAATGGATATGGTGCAAGTGTGGTGAAACATGATTTCAGTTATGGCGGAAAAGATGGTCTTTGGGAACTTGCGGTACTTGACAGTGACGGCGCTTTATGTTACCATACTCCTATAACTCAAGATGTTATCGGTTATCTTGCATGGCCAAATGTCGAAAGTATATTACAGGAGATAAAAGAACTATGAGTCAACCACAATCACAACAAAAACCAGTCGATAAGAAACTGGAAGAAAAGAAAAAAGAACAAGCACAAGATAGGAGAAATGGATAATGCCAACTAAAGAACAATTTGATAGAGCAGAAAAACTAATTATAGGATTGTATATTTTTATACCACTCGTTTTTATTTTTGGATTATGAATTTATTTTACTTACACAAAGAACCAGAAGTATCCGCTACACTGCATTGCGACAAGCATGTAGTCAAAATGATTATCGAGTATGCTCAGATGTTATCTACTGCACATCGTATGTTAGACGGTGAAGCGTATTATGGTTTATCTAAGAATGGTCGTAAGATACAGAGGTGGCGATTAGATTCAGATAGAGAAGATATACTATACAAAGCATCACATATAAATCATCCATCTACAAGGTGGGTTCGTGAAAATGCCATTCAGTATCAGTATGCATATGATATGTTTACTAATCTATGTGATGAATACACATATCGTTATGACAAAGTTCATATGACAGATTCTAAACTTAGAAACTTACTAGACAATATACCCAACAACATTCAACTAGGCGAATGGTCAGAACCACCACAATGTATGCCAGATGATGTCAAGGTTTTAAATGACTCGCTTACGGCGTATCATAAATACTACAAAGAATACAAGAAAGACTTTGCAAGGTGGACAGACAGACCTGTTCCCGATTTTATGTTATGAGATTATTAGTAGAAAATTATGGTGATGTGAGAATCTTCTCAGATAGACCTTTCGGTTACAAAAGATACATCGTAGAATGGAAAGACCACACACAAATGTATAGTGGTCTATGGTATTCTGAAAAACGAGTTAAAGAAATTGTAGAGGAACAGTTAGATGCCAGCGTATGATTTCGAAAACTCAGAGACAGGTTGCATAGAAGAACGAATCATGTCTTACACCAAACTAGAACAATTCAAAAAAGATAACCCACATCTAAAACAAGTTATACTTACTGCACCCCCAACGACAGGTGGTGTGGGCGATAGGGTTAAGACCGATGATGGTTTTAAAGAAGTCTTATCAAATGTAGGTAAGGCATATCCAGGTTCAGATGTTGATAGAAGATATAACGGTATAGGTGTCAAGGAAGCAAAGACACGAGATATTGTTAAAAAACATATCAAACTACAGAATCAAAAGAAAGGAAAGTAAATTATGAATACAGCGCCAGTGTGTGACTTGCACGAATTAGAAAATATACAACTGAATACAATATCAGAGAATGGTAAAAGATTCTATACAGACGATGCTGGTGAGATTAAATATCCTTCAGTGACAACAGTGACAGGTCTACTCAACAGAGAACATATTAAGTTGTGGAGAGAACGAGTAGGCGCTGAAGAGGCGAATAAGATTACCAAGAAGGCAACGACTCGTGGTACTAAGTTTCATCAACATGTAGAAGATTACTTACGAAGAGAGAAAGAAGAAATCATCTTTGAGAATGTACTACAAGAAGGAATGTTTAAGGCAGTACAACCTGTACTAGATGAGATTATACCAATCGCTCTCGAAGCACCTCTATACTCTAACGAACTCAGAATGGCAGGTCGTGTTGATTGTGTAGGGTTATGGGAGAATGAATTATCAATCATCGATTTCAAATCTTCTGCTAAACTTAAAAAAGAATACATGGCGAAACCATGGTATATACAAATGACTGCATATGCAATCATGGTAGAAGAACTAACAGGTCATGCTGTTGATAACATAACTGCAATAGTTGGTGTTGAAGGCATGAACACATTTCAAATCTTTGAGGCACAACCTCAAGACTATGTTGATGAACTATATCAACTCAGAGAACAATACAAGAACCTTTACGGCGTATGATTAACATTCATTATAATGACATGCATATGGTGAGTGTCATACCTGATTTTATGACTCAACATGAGTGTGACCACATTCTACAACATTCTTTACAGACTATGCAACCATCTAAGGTTGTTAGTGACGATGGTGAAGGACAAAAACATAAAGGTAGAACAGGTTCAAATACCTGGTTGCCACATAACACCAATGATGTTATACTCAATGTAGCACAAAGATTATCAGATACGGTTCGTATGCCATTAGAGAATGCCGAACCATTTCAAGTTGTACATTACGAAGTAGGACAAGAATACGATTATCATTGGGACTCATTTGACAAAAGTGACGAATCATATAATGAAAAGTATGTTAGTCAACAAGGTGGTCAAAGAATAATCACTGCATTGGGTTATCTTAGAGATGTACCTAAAGGTGGCGAAACAGGATTTAATAGATTAGGGGTTAATGTTCAACCCAAACAAGGCACAGTCGTTATATGGTATAATGTAGAACCAGATACCACAAAACGAGAACTTCTTTCTCAACATGCAGGTTTACCTGTACTCGAAGGAGAGAAATATGCATTTAACTTATGGTTCAGAGAAAGTAAATTTGGAGAAAGTTTATGAGTGATATAATTATGACGGTGACCGAAGACCACACCGTATATGTTAAAAAAGAGAAACACATTGACAGTGGTTGGTTAGAAGAATGTGGTGTGACAGAAGAAGAAGTTATCGAGTACATCGAGACAGATGAATTAGAAAACGATACTGAACTTCTTCAAGGCGAATACGATGGCATGTTAAAGAGTGAAGCAATCTTCAATATCTTAACAGATGCCGATACTATGGAAGATTATGTAGATTGGTTTAGTGACAGAAAGGGCGGTACAGGATATCACCTTAGTCTTGGCGGTCTTAATGATTAGTAGGAAAGAATTTACAGAACAAGTAGAAAGATTACTTGTAGGTAATAAGACGGACATAATGAGTGCAATACTCAAAGTGTGCGAAAACAATAATGTAGAACCAGAGGGTGCAAAACGATTACTATCTGTTCCGTTGAAAGAGAAGTTGACTGCTGAAGCAGAGAAACTAAAACTTATCAATAGAGAGAAATCAAGTCGTGGTTCACTCGAAAGTTTTATTTCATCATAATGGAGAAGAGAATGAAAAAAGGTGATTTAATAAGTGTAGTAACCATGAGTGGTGAATACATTGGAAAGTTTGCAGGCGATGATAATGGTCTCAGACTGGAGAACCCACGAATGATAGTACAGGCGCCTAACGGTGGCATGGGTTTTGCAAAAGGGGTTGCAGTGACAGGTAAAGTGGATCCTGAATTCATGGTCATTGCAAACTATGTATTCTTTTGTGAAACAAATGAAGATGTACAAGAAGCTTATAGAACTGCATTTTCAGGTATAGAAGTACCTAAGAAGAAAAAGATTATAGTGAATAAGTAATGTCGAGTCGTGAGGGATTTGATAGTTATCAGTTATACTTAGGAATTAAATTACATTTTAATTCAGCATCGTATGACTTCATCAAATACAATGGTAAGGTCAAGGCAGACTTACCATCCTTCATGAAACGAAAAGACAAGTATCACTTTGCCAAACTGGCGAGAACATATAAGAGTGAACTACTTGATTTCTATGTTGCCAACCTATCGTTGAAAGATGCATGGGTTGGTGATTTACTAGAAAATGAATCTAAGAAACTCTACTTAGATTGGAAGAAAAGACAACAGAGATTATCTTATCAGTTTGAACAAGACATGATGTATCTATTAAAGAAGAAATCTATACAAGAGGTATTGACTGTCACAAACGGACAACACCCCTATCTACTCAAACAATTCCTTGGTAAGAACATATCACTAGAGACAATGTGTATACTAGATGATGTGACTGAATACAGTAAGAAATGGAATACTCTTATATCAGAAACACTGATATATCCAGACACAATAAACAAGATTAATAAGTATAAGTCATTTATGAATTATAACATCAACACCTATAAACAAAAACTTATAAAACTATGCAAGACAACTTAGACATGTTATACTTAGTTGGTAATGGTCCGTCAAGAGAGAAGGTAAATCTTAACACCCTATCTGAGTGGTGGGGAATGAATTATATCTATAGAACACATTCACCAGATATATGTTTTGTGCATGATGTTCATCCTCAGAAAGTAATGATTGAGGAAGAATACTACAAGAAAGGAAAAGTTTGCGTTGCCGAGTGGAACGAACTACCTATAGAAATGTGGGACATGATGAAGTTGGGTTTACCAGGTAAGTTGCATGAAATCAGAAGAGAAGATGATGATGCATTTGTGATGCAAGGAGAGAATTACTTCGGTGATGATTTGAGGTCCTATATGATTGGATATAATCGGGCCTATGCGAATAACATAGTTATATATAAAAATGAATTGCTCAAGAACTTGTATTGTGGAATGTATGCATTAGGTTATGCAGTACATCATGGGTACAAGAACATATGTTTAATAGGTTTCGATGCATTACAATTTGATAGTGGAGAGAATGTATACAATAAACAAGGTCTTTATACTTACAGTGAACACAATAAATATGGTGTGAGAATAATACAACAATCTCAATTTGTGAGCCTTATGGAACACATAAATATAGAACATCCTGAAGTGAAGGTTTTCTTTAAAAACCCCATTGAAGGATTCGACAAAATCGTGTATAATGAATTATTATCTCGATTTAAAGTCGAAGATAAATGGATTCTAGGTCAAGGCCTAGAGTCTTTGATATAATGCGATATGAATACAATAGGAGAATACAATGTCAACATCGTTAGATAAGCTCAGACAGGCTATGGAGTCTGCATCACCAGCTCAAGGTGATAAAAAAACCTACGGAGATGATACTTTCTGGAAACCAGAACTTGATAAATCAGGTAATGGTTATGCAGTAGTTCGTTTCTTGCCAACACCAGAAGGAGATGAGATGCCATGGGTATCTTACTTCGACCATGGTTTCCAAGGTCCAGGTGGTTGGTATATCGAAAAGTCTTTGACTACCATTGGTAAAAAAGACCCTGTAAGTGAATACAACACATCGTTGTGGAACACAGGAATTGAGGCTAACAAAGAACAAGCTAGAAAACAGAAGCGTAGACTTCATTATGTTTCTAACATCTTTGTTGTTTCAGACCCCAAGAATCCTGATAATGAAGGGAAGGTATTTCAGTACCGATATGGTAAGAAGATTTTTGAAATGTTGAAAGAGGCTATCTCTCCAGCATTTGAAGATGAGTCTGCTATTAATCCTTTTGACTTAAGAGGCGAGGGTGCAAACTTTAAGATTAAAATTAGAAAAGTAGACGGCTACTGGAACTATGACAAATCAGAGTTTGATTCACCTGCGAATCTATTTGAAGATGAGGCGAGATTAGAAAATATCGCTATGTCTACAAAGAGTCTATCGGAGATTATATCACCTAGTAAGTTTAAGTCTTATGAAGAACTTAAAGAGAAACTCGATAGAGTTCTTGGTCTTGCAGGTGCTGTAGCAAATTCTACTGCTGAATCTATTGCAGAAGACATGGAAGAAGTGCCATGGGCTGGTGTAAACAAAGAGACAGTAGCAGATGAACCTGTAATCTCATCAGTAGAATCTACTTCCGAAGGTGAAGAAGATGATGCGATGGATTACTTTAAGAAGTTAGCTGACAGCTAACATTCTTAGTAGGGTGTAGTTGTATTATATTATGCATGAAGTGATTGCAACTACAGACTTCGGCCGTGGATATGGGGGTATCGAAGTAGGGGAAAGGTTATCAGCAAAACACAAGCGGGATAATCGGTGAAGAGCGGGTTGCTGTAAGCGTTGGGGCGACTTCACACTTTTTAAGAGAATATTATATGCCAAAAGTTAGTCCAAAATTAAATCCTAAAACTAGACAGTCGGAGGGTTTCGATAGCATGTTGAGAAGATTTAAAAGAGCATGTGATAAGGCAGAGATAGTACAAGAAGTTAGACAACGACAGTATCATGAGAAACCTAACGATACTAAGAATCAAAAGAATCAAGACCTTAAGCGTAGAAAGAAGTTAGACGCTAAGAAGAAGGCACAAAGTAATTATAGAAAAATAAGATGAGTAATTGGCATGGGGGTAAAGGTTCCAAGAGACGGAACTCAGACGAGAAAACCTATGCTGATAATTGGGAGAAAATCTTTGGTAAGAAAAAACCAGAGATAAAAGTCAGAAAAGAAACACCTAGTCACGGTGCATCACAAGTCCATTCGGACAAAACATTATACAGTAGAAAAAAAAGATTTATACCTGAATAGGTTAAGCCATATTAGTAGAATAACTAAATTGAGTGTCCATACCATTTTCAATTTTCACATCCATTGATTCTTGGTTATTCACATTGTTGGTGTTTGCAACATTATTAACTACAGTATCACCCCCACCTGCCATCTTAGATGAATCTATGTCGGATTTCAAGTTCGCCAGAGCGTCTCCAGAGAGATTTGTTTCTATGTTTGAGGTCAATGCATCAATCATTCCTTGAGGGTCATCGACACCCAACATATCACCTGCTATATCAGTGGCGACTTTATCACCTGCTCTGCCTCCGAATATACCACCAACAAGACCACCAACAACTCCACCTACCAGAGTACCAACTCCAGGAATAATAGAACCGATAGCAGCACCGGCAGCTGCACCACCAAGGGCGCCTGCACCTCTACCAACTGAACCAGCAGCATTTGCCTTGTTCGCCTTAATTGCACCTTCGAATTCTTCTTTAGTCAATGGTCTTAGTCCGCCAGCGCCGTCATCTATAACTGGTGTCTTATTGTTGTATGCGGCTGTTATGAGGTCTAGTTTCTCATTGTTAGATTTTGCATCCGCAAAAGTTTCATAACCTGCACCAGCGATTGGTATCTTTTTAAGAACTTGACCACCAACTTTCTTTAAAGCGTCTTTACCTGGAACTAACTCTTTTACTTGATTGATTTTAGGTGTAGTAGTAGTAGGTTTGACTGTAGGTTTGGGTGTGGGTGTAACCTTGGGTTTTAATATTCCCATTTTAACAAGAGCGTTTCGTAATGAGGCAAAGAGGTTATCAATCTCTTTTCCTATTGTTTGAACCGCCTTTGTGATACCTGTAACCGCCTCATCTTTGAATAGAACAGCAGCTGCAGTTATACTACCTACTACCGCAAGTAGAGCAAGAAAAGGAGCCATGGTTACGAGGCCAGTCAGTATTGATTGACCCATTCGTATAGCAAATAGTTTACCTTCTTGTGCTTTTCTTAGTATATACTCTTTTGCAATGTTCTTCTTTTCAATCAAACTGTTTTTAATTTTTAGTCTGAATAGTTTTCTTTCTTCCTTTCTCTTCTCACTGAACATTCTTTTGTCACGGACTAGATTATATTTGTTTCTATTATCTACTAACTCTTTTTCTTTGTCAGCGACTTTTTGTTTATGTCTTTTTTCAGCATTAGCATTTGCTTCACCGTAGTAGTTTATAGAACTACCTATATCTTGTATAGATTGACCAGAGATATTTACAGTAGTGTCTCCTACTTCACTAGCGAATTCTGCTGATGGATCAACTTTTTTCAATGCGTTTAGTTCTGTAGCACTTTTGTTGGTTGCAGCTCCCTCACGAGATTGTTTAATCATACCTAGTTCCATAGAACTGGTTATCTTTTCTTTAGCACTTTTAAGACCTTTGCCCGCTTTTTCCTTCAAAGAACCACCAAAATCTCTTAATCCGCCCACAAGGTTTCCAAGTATACCAAATGTAAGTAGATTTAGAATGCCTCCAAACATTGTCAGTGTACCAGCTAAGATATTGAAGATAGCAATACCTTTAAACATTGCCGATTTAAGATTGTTCATGAGAGGACCTATGAAACCAATACCATTGGTCAATTCTTTCATACCTGTATGGAATCTTTCACCACCTGTTTTCATAAAGGCCGCTGTGTTTCCGAGCTCAACTCTGAAATCATCGAACATTTTGCTAAAGCTCGCACCTCTAAGAGATTTACCTAATCTCTCGAACACACCAGTCACGGAACTAAATGCTCTTGCTAAACTATTTGTTTGGTTATCGGTTTCTTCGTTTTGTTGTACTAATAGTTTATTACCAGTATCAATGCCTTTATGAAGTTTTTCAAAACCATCTTTAGTTTCAACATTACCACGAAATGTATTGATATCGGTATTCTTAGACCATATGTTGGTCTCTTCATGATGCCTAAGAGAATCTCCTAGTAACCTAGATTGAATTTCGTTATGATTTGCGCTGGGGTTGGGTAGTGTTGATGCCATGGAATCTATTTATCCTTTATTTACTTGCCAAATGCTTTTCCAGCTTCTGATATTCCAAATGCACCTAATGTCACAACTACAAATGATGTGTAGATTGTTTCAGATACTTTTAGGTCCATATCCCAAACTAGAGCAGTCACTAAATCTGTAATGCCAAATACGACCATTAAGAAGAATGATATAAAACCAATAATTGCTTTTTCGTTCACATCATTGTCATCTAAGAATAAGTCTCCAAATTTTCTCTTCTTTGGTTCAAGTTGATTTCTGGCTGCGATTGCATCCTCTTTCATCTCCTTGATTTGGTCTTCTTGTTCATCGAGTTTTTCGATGAGGGCCATATACTTATCCAGGTCAATTTCGACTTCATTACTATTGTTATCTTTAGCCATAATTATCTCCTATTTTTTTCCGCCTTCATGCGTTCCTTTTCTTCTTCAAGGTGATTTAACAGCATCTTGATATATATTTCCCTTTCCCATGGTATCATTGTTTCTAACTCCGACAATGAATACTTATGGTGTTGCATCATCTGAAAGTTAGTTGTATAATAATTAACTATACTCTCATGCGAAAGGGACATTAAAAAAAATTGTTAAGCCCCTGTAATTCTACTGAAGTTTCTTCTTTGCATTTTGGGCAAGTCCATTCCACTTTATGTTTAAGTGATGGTACTGCATCAAAATACTCAGATATCTTTTCAAATTGTGTCACTGTTAAACTTTCGATGAATTCATTAATTTCTGAATCTCTATATTCAGATAATTCAAATACATTCTCATCATCGTAGAGTCTAACCATACACTCTCTTAAAACTGGTAAGATTGTTTCTGCTTCTTCTAAACCTTCTAACTTCATTACTAGTTTAGTTAGAGGTGGTTGAAGTTCAACGATTAAGTTCTCGTTCAGTTTTACTTTATTATCTTGCATACCAGTTGTGTCAACTTTGATATCACCCAAGTTTATTTCTTGATTAGATATACCATCACACTCTTGAGATGCTTGACAGATTAGAGGAAGAGTCACACTTTCTCCAATCGATTTAGACCTTATCTGTAAAAACAAATATTCTAAATCAGCAATTGGTATCTTGTTTGCATCAACCTTTCCGTCTGTCACTGATTTGATTAAGTCTAATATGCCACTGAAAATATCAGAAGCTTCGGCACTTTCTTTTGCCTGTAAAAGAAAACTTTGTTCTTTAACAAGGAAAGGTCTGTACTTGACCTTCATTTTGCTGACTGGCAATTCGCAATTATACGAGGGTGCAGTCTGTATCGGTAAACCCATAATGTAGTTTCTCCTAATTTATTATATACTATCCAAAAAGACCGTCTAGTCTAGCAAGTCTATCTTGGAATCTTTGTCCGGCATCACTACTAGAGTTGCCGCCACTTCTTAAATTTCTTAAATCATTAAGTACATCTAAGAATCTTCTTCCTTTATTTATGCCACTTACAGGATTGGGTTTTCTATAATCTGTTGTAAATGTTCTAAATGCAAAGGTACATTCAAATCTCATTATATCTCCACTCTCAGAATTCAATTCTTGTTGTGCAAAAGATACTGGATATGCTTCGTAAAGTTTATAGACCAATGAGTCTTTATCTGAATTTGTTATTTGTGATATTTCAATCTCACCAATGTAATCGTTATAGTATGAGAATTGGGGATTGATTGAAGTTCCGGAATCTTTTCCTCTAAACACTGCGGCCTGCCATGCTTCTATTACATATCTATCAGCAAATGTTGAGTCACATAAGAAAGTGAATGATACTTCACCTCCGTCATGTGTTAAGTTGTAAGGCAACTTTCTAGTTGGTCCATATTCAGACCAATCAGCAGTTTCTAATTGTCTGCCTGGTAATGATGCAGTGACACATCTTAGTCCTTCAAAAGACTTTGCACCAAATAGAGTATCGCAAAAGAAGTTTACTTCAAATCTATTTGCTCTGGCACCTTGGTCAAAGTTGTGTCTTAGTTTATCTATGTTTAATCTATCAGCCATTTATTTTCTCCAGACTTTCTTTCCATATTTCTTTTTGTTCTTTTTTCTGCCATTGGGCAAGTGGTAACATTGCAATTGAGTCCCAATAATCAGGAGTCACCTCAAGTGGTCTGTTTACAATTTGTGTTGTTAGATATTTTCTATAACACGCCTTAAAGTATCTTAGTTTTCTGATACTTGATATCATCTCATATGTCATTCTAATTTTTGAACGCATAAGTTCAGCATGAAGCATATCTAACCTGTCTCCTTGACCGAGTATCTCTTCGTCTGGTTCTTGTATCTCGTACTTATACAATTCATATAAGAATCTAACACGAAGTCTAGGCGGAAGATAATGCAAATTAAGTCCTGTAAATCCGTCCTGTGTAATTTCTAATATAAAGATTAAGGGAAATCTATCCCAATAGGGAAGTTTATCTTTAGTCTTTGCATCATAAAAGAAAAGATACATTCTACCTTCTAAATATCTTTTCGCTTTTCTTAATTCTGATTGTCTATAAAAACCTTCACTAGAGAGTTTCATACTTTGAACTCTTTGTCTAAACCAAGTCAATGCTTGTAAAGACCTTTGTTCTAATTCATAAGGTTTTTCATATTTTAAAATATCTAATAGACTTTCCATGCCTATTATTTATGTTAAATTTTATAGATATTGAAGTTTTCTTTTTCGATTCTTTCACAAGACCCAGGATAAAGTCCTAAAATCTCCGTGAGGTCAGCTAGCTTTAGAGTATAATCGTTTTTGGTTTCAATCGCTACACCTGTTGAACCTTCTGTTCGCACATATTGTTTTACATCATCATCCGGATTGCCAATAATCACGGGCAATTTTCTATCGAACATTGTACGAATCAATTCTACCGAACCTGCAATACTTGGTCTATCTTCTTGCATGTGACATTCCATTATCTTTCCGTCCATATTACTGTAAAAATTAGTTTTACCTTCTACAGTGAAGATATCCACCCATTCTTCGAAGCGGAGAGGCGCTTTGTTTTCAAAATGCCCTACATTATCCCACAAAACTATCTTCTCCTCTCTTGCTTTTAGATACCATAATGCATGAACACGAGACATACCTGGATGAACAAAGATATACTTGTTTTCTGTTAGTGCTTGTATAGTAGAATCTAGTCCAACAGTTCTATATTGGTCTACAAGATACATTATTTTACATGTATGATATGAGTAATTGTCAATTTCACTTTCACCTGTAATCTTTGTTAGAGTTTTTTGTTCTACTGGTGTGCCATCTATGTTGTCAAGTAGTCTTGTTGCCCATTGATTTAAGACTGCATCGGTATATCTTCCACTTTTTTCACCTATGAGTTCTTTTTCCTCGCAGTCTCTTAGGGTAACTAGATAGGGTTTGTGCGAGTTTTTACTAATCCAGTCGAAGTGTTCTTTTGCTTTTGCAACTTCTTCTGATATTTCTTCTTCAGTCTTTTCATGAAAATGAAACCATGTGGATTTTTTATACTTTATCTCTTCTGTAGATTCTTCTTCAAACATTCTTTATATACTCCTCGACTCTTTGCAAGTCTTTTGGTGTGTCTACTGATAAACCTTCATCATCAACTAGAACCATTCTTACTTTAAATCCATTTTCAATATATCTAAACATCTCAACAGACTCCGATTTTTCATTCTCACCTACAGGCAATAAGGGAAACATCTCTAACATATCTCTATCAAATGCGTACAATCCTAATTGTTGTTTGAATATAGATTTCTCTTTTTGATTATATGGTATGGGTAACCTAGAATAGTACAATGCACCATTGTGTAGTTTGGTACCTGTAGTGACTTTGACCACATTTCTATCATGCAACTTGTAATCATCTTTCACATTCACATATGCATTTGATACACCATCGGTGTGATGATGAATCAATTTATCTATTGCATCTGGATTAATTAATGGTTCGTCACCTTGTATGTTGACGAATATATTTCCGTCTAGCAGCTGTAGTGCTTTCGCACATCTGTCTGTACCAGAACGCACATCTTCTACTATCATCACGCAACGCATCTCATTCTTAGAACAGTAATCATTGATTCGTTCATCGTCTGTAAGAACGACTATAGTATCAAGACCTTTGCACTTTGAAGCTTGTTCGTACACTCTTCTAATCATAGGTACATCATCTATTAGTGCTAGAGGTTTACCAGGAAATCTGGTTGATTCCCACCTTGCAGGTATTAAACCTACAGTGAGATTATCTGTTTTATTTGGTCTAGAGAGACTTCGCATTTCACTTGTCCATATCCATAGTTTACATGAATGAATTTTATACCTGCTCTTTCAGCAGCCCATTTATCAGTTTGCATATCACCGACATAATAAGTATCTAGTGGGTCAACATTACACATCGCCATTGCAAATAACAATTGGTCGGGTGCAGGTTTGCCTCTTAATCCAGATTTAGGACTAACAACACAATCAAACTTAGGTAAGTCTTTTATCATTACCTTTGTTCGGTCTATATCTTTTGAGGTGACGATGGCAATCTTATGGCCATCTTCTTTTAACTTCTTTAGTGTTTCTACTACACCAGGATATATAGACACTAACTCACAAGACATTAATGATGCTTCATCGTAAGTCTTTTTGATTTCACTTTGATTTTCGGTTATACCTATTTCGGTTAATATAGTTTTGAATGGTTTGCCCACATGTTTGAAGTAGTCTTCGAAAGTAGGTTCTACTTTGTGTTCTAGTTTTACAATGTCCCAAGACATGTTCATGTTTTTCTTCGAGTCGATGAGAACGCCATCGAGGTCGAACATATAAAGTTTCTTCATTTTTTTGGTACTAAATGGTCCTCTGTTAATATTCTAAATGCAAGTTTTCTTTCAGCACAAAACTCTTCGGCAGCTTTGAACTTTGATTGATTTACTGCATAGTTAGATACTTCTGTTAAGTATCTTTTGGTTTTTCTTTTGGGTTCTTTAGGTGGTGAAAGATATTTCTTAGGTTTAACCTCTATGATTTCACGAATAATTTTACCTTGCTTATTCTTATACTTAATATAGAAGTCTGGAAAGTATCTATGAACTCTATTGTCGAGAGGTGACCTGTAAGGTATGATTACTTCTTCACTGCCCCATTCTAATATAGAGGCACTTCCATCGCAATAAACCATAAATCTTCTCTCCCAAAGAGAACGATAAAAGATTTTTGTTGGGTCTCCTTTATATTTTTTGTAGTTCTTTGGTTTGAACCTTCCACTGTATGACATAAATAACTATATTAAAGATTAATCTAAGAGTATTTATATGGCATATATCGACAAACTCCTGAACAAATTCAACAAAGTAAAAAATGCAGTCAACAGCATTAAAGGCATTCAGAGTAAAATTCAGTCTATCAACTACACAACTGCAATCGATGCTTTGGGTATTGAGAAAGGAGCTGCAGAAGAATTAATCAACAGTAGAAGAAGTTCACTAGAAAAACAATTAAGTTCGTCTGGTATGGCTAGAGGTCATTCTGCTAAACCACCTTCTGTTAGGGGAACTAATATAGTTTATCCTTTTCATGACAGATTAGAGAATTACTTAGTCTTTGATATCAGACCAAGAAAGGCAAGAGGAGAATTTGTATCTCATGCTGTACATAAAAACAGAACAATTGCATTGTATGTTCCAGATGCAGTTATATCACAGGCTGCCGTGACATATAGAAACGATGGTATCAGTACATTTCAGAGAACCATAGATGATTTGATAACTAATTTCGAAGGATTCGATGGTAGTATTACTGAAGGCGCTAAGAAAATGGGAACAAAGTTCTTACAAAATGCAGTCAACAGCATGCAAGGTGGTTTAACAAATCTAAAAGCTGGTCGTGCAACTAATCCACTACAAGAACAATTCTTAGATGGTGTTCCTTTTAGGTCATGGGACTTTACATTTGACTTTTGGGCTAAATCAGCAGACGAAGCTGCAATGGTAAACGAAATTATCTACACATTTAGAAGTTCTATGTTACCAGATGCATACTCAGAAAGTTTTGATTTCGATTCTGTACAAGGCGATGGTAAGATTACTCCGGCTCAGAAACAAGTAGTAAAAGATGCGGACCTAAACGCAAGTTATTTTAATTATCCGAATGTATTTGAAATATCATTTGAGGGTCCAATGGGAAGTAAAGTAGATGGTTTCTTACCTGCTGTTTGTACAAACGCACAGGTAGACTATACTGGTGGTCAGAAGTTCTCAACATTTGCTGATGGTAATCCTGTTCATATACAGTTGACACTTAACTTCTTAGAGATTAAGACTATGACTCTTGGTAATTACGAAGAAATTAGTCCTACTGCTGTTTATGATGGTAATAGACCATATACAACCGATACAGCATTTAACGCATCGTCAAGTGCAAACGAAGAATATAATGATACGATAGATAAACCAAACCCAGAGGATCCAGGAACATAATATGGCAGATAAATTTTTTAGTAATTTTCCAGAGATTCAATATCAACTTGCTGATGGTAAGATTGTATACATCAAAGACTTCTTTAGAAAGTCTAAGATAGAACAAGAATCAGTAAAATCATTAGTAGAGTATGAACTATACTCATTGACCGATGGCGAAAGACCAGACACACTTGCAACGAAGATGTATGGTAATGGTAATCTACATTGGACATTCTTTCTTGTCAATGACATAGAAAACTATTATGATTGGCATAAAGATGTTGGAACATTTGAGAGATACATTGATAAAAAATACCCAGGTCAGTATGCTATAGGAACTACAACTACTGAGATTGTATCTGCTAAATCATCTACAGCAGATACTGCCAATAAGTTTTTACTAGGCGAAAAGGTCACAAGTGTATCAGCAGAAGGAAGAATTATAACTGTTGAACCAGAAAAATACAGAATTGCAATTGAGACTGTATCAGGAAGTTTTGTTTCAGGCGAAACAATAACAGGTAAAGTTTCAACAAGAACATTTACACCAAGTTCAGTAATCAATCATAGAGATGGTGTAAAGTATTATGAGAACGCAGACGGTCTTAGAAAGAATCATGCGGCCGTAGGTTATACTTCAAAAACAATCTATAATTGCGAATACGATTTAAACGAATCTAAGAGACATATAAAAGTCATCTCACCCAATATCATAAACAACATAGTGAGAAGATTTGAAAAAGTAATGACATCATGAGTAATAATTTTCAACAAGGTGAACTTGTTGTTGATTCAGTATCTATAGTAAATCCAGAAAAGGAATCAGTAGATATACTTGGATTAACATCTAACATAACCATATACGAATCAATAGATAAACCATTCTTGTCTGGTCGTATAACTGTTGTTGATGGTTTAGATATCATCAAAAACTATAAACTAGTTGGTCAAGAATCACTCACAATTAAAGTAAGACAACGAGAAGGTTCAAATGACGAGATGTCAACACCAGAATTTTCTATTGATAAAGTATTCAGAATCTATAGTGTCACTAACATTAAAACAATTGACCAAATTACTAAATCATATGTACTACATTTTGTAGACCCCAAATTCTTTATATGTCACAAGACTAAAATTAATCAAACTCTTCGTGGTTCGTATTCTAATATGTTGCTACAAGTCTTAGAAGAGAACGCAGGTTTTAAAACTCTACCAAAGACTGCATACGATAAATGGGACGAAACAGAACCAGGACATCATCAAGTAGTTGTACCAAATTGGAACATTAATAAGTTCATAAGTTTCATATGTGAAAATGCAGAGTTGAAGTCAAACCAATCTTGGAAGAATAGTATGTTCTTTTATCAGACTCTTGGTGGTGAATTTAGATTTGATAGTTTTCAGAGTATGGTCTCAAGAGAATTTCCTATAGGGTTTGACCATTATCCAAGAAACAATATTTCTACCGAAGACCACGACTTAAATGAAGAATTCGTTGGATTAAATACTCAAATAATAAATTATGAAATGCCACAAAGATTCAATACAATGAAAGGTGTATCTCATGGTTCATATGCATCAATGTTAAAAACTTATGATCCAGTTAGAAAACTAGAAGAAGAAAATGTATATTCTATTTCAAAAGTCTTTGAAAGAGGAAACGATGACGGACATGTATCTAAGTTTCCTATGATAAGAAGTTCTTCACCAGAAACAATTTACAAAGCAGATGATATGATTTCTTCTGCTGATAGTCCAGAGTTTAATGAAGAGACTGTAGACTTTGCACCAGATGTATCATACGATTCTTATGTCATGCATAAAGTAAATATGACAAATGCATTTTCAGATGAAGCAAAATTAGTAGACGCTAGTGACAATAAATCTATAACACAACAAAAGGGACAAGAATACAGAGATTCTGGACCCCTTGAAAGAAGAGCATTATTATCTATGTTTGAACAAAATGTAGTTAAAGTTGTTATACCATTTAGAAGTGATATCTCAGTTGGCACTGTAGTCAGATTGACTCTACCAACACATGAGAAAAAGGACGATGACCAACCTGGAGATGAAATGATGGATAACAGATATCTAATAGGTAAGATGACTGTAAGTATAAACCCATTAGCGAATACAGGAAAGTTGACATTACAAACAATCAAAGAAAGTTATGGTGTAGATATAACAACATATAAACCATTAGACAAAGTATCTAAACCAGAGGCATCATAATGGATTGGTATTACGGCATAGTAGAAGATAGAAACGACCCATTGAAGATTGGTCGTGTTAGAGTTCGTGTTCATGGTTGTCATACGGATGATAAGAATAAAATATCCTCACCAGACTTACCTTGGTCACATGTTATCATGCCCACGACAAATGCTGGTCTTGGTGGGTTTGGTATTCAACATTCTCTCGTAGAGGGAACTACTGTATTTGGTTTCTGGAGAGATGAAGACATGCAAGACTTTGTTGTCATGGGTGTTCAACAAGGTATCTCACAACAAGGATATAAAGAAACTATAACCGATGAATTAATTCTTCGTGGTGTAGATAAAGGTTTCAATGACCCTAGAAGAAATACACAAACTGATTACGATGGAACTAATGATGGTTTAAATCCACCTAGTGCTCCACAAAGACCAAACTCATTATCAATTGCCTTAGATAAATCACCGCATCTACTTAAAGATGCAGGTATAAAATACGATGGTACAGGTTCAGTTAGAACAGAATCTACAGAGGCAGAAAAGACATTACCCTATTATCCTTTAGTAAAAGATGCAACAGATATAAATGTATTTACAACAGGTGATGCAAAGTATGACTCAAGGGATATGTCCAAGTATATCACAAATGCTAAGTCAAATGCAACCCCTTTATATCCTTTCAACAAAGCATTGTATACTGAGTCAGGCCATATTGTAGAGTTAGATGATACACGAGACAACGAAAGAATTTCAATAGAACATAGAACAGGTACTTTCTATGAAATAGATAAAGATGGTAATGAGATTCATAGAGTAGTCAATGATAACTATACAGTTATATGTAAAGATAACGAACTCTATGTTGGTGGTAAAGTAAACATAAAAGTTTTAGGTGATGCAACAGTAAATGTTGATGGCGAAACAAAAGTACATTCTAAAAAGAAGATGACCTTAAGTTCAGGTAATGAAGTTGAAGTTGTCGCACCAATAGTATCAATCAATGGTGCAGAAGTGAAACTGAATTCATAATGGCTATAACACTACAAGTTCCAAGTTCGTTTGCTTGTCCGAATGATGACATATTCTCTTTACCAACTAGAGAAGATTTAGTCAATGCAATAAACGATATCGCAAAAATCCCTGGTGAGTTAAAAGCAGAGGCAGTAAAACTAGGTGATGAACTTTCTGTAGAAGCACAAGAAGAAATAGACAAGATTGTTGAAGACATAGAAAAGTTTATGGACAAGATTGCTGATATATTAAGTCCCTATTGGAAGAAAGGTCAGACTCGTAATTGGCAGAAAGAAGCGAAAGATGCGATTACAGAATTCATACAAGAGTTTCACATCTATGTACCAACTAAAGTTGCAGAACTAATATCAAAAATTATACCTGTCTCTTTAAAACTAAGTCTCTTCGGATTGACTATCGATTGTGTTAGATTGTTCGACCCAGCATATCAAAAGGAATTACAAGACCAGATATCAGGAATAACAAAAGAACATCTTGCAGAACTTGAAAAGATTAAAGAAGACTTGAAAAAGGATGTTATAACCCAAGAAGAGTTTGAGAAGAAACTAAAAGAGTTAAACGAGAAGAAGAGTAAGATTGTAGATAAGTTCTTTGCATTTATTCCAGAAAAGATTAGAGGGTTTAACGCAGAGTTTGGTGTCAAGTGTGATGAATGGAAAGCAAAGATGACTTGGCAATACATTAAAACTAAGATACAAGAATTCTTAACTAATGGTTTACATGCCGTGTTTGGTAAGTTGATTGATAAGTTTGATGAGATATGGGATGCATTAGGTTTGCCTAGTCTCATATCTTTATTCACCGTGGACATTCCTACTCTAATTGATGATGCAATCAAATCGTTCAAAGAAAAGAGAGATAAATTAGTAGAAGACCTAAAAGACCCAGAGTTAGAACAAAAGGCAAGAGATAAAATATTAGAAGAGATTGATGGTGTCAATAAACAGATAACAGATGCATTAAATGAATTTAGTATCTTTGGTTTTGATATCGCAAAGATTATAGGTGGTAAAGTAGACGAAACTGTAACCTCTATTGAAGATAAGATTGTAGAAATCAAAATCGCATTTGAGGATTTCAAACAAAACTGGCAGAAGAAGTTGATGTTTGATTGGGTTAAGTTAGTTAAGAAGTTTTTTAGTGCGATAGGTTTGGGTTCAATATTCAAACCAATCTTTTTTACTTTATGTGACTTACTTAAACTTATTGGTTTCCCTCCATCAATACCAAAGATTGGTGCGATTGCAGGTTTGACAAGTATAGTTCAGACAGAACCAAAAGTAAACACATATGTTCCTGATAGAGGAGACGATAGTGGTATTAATTTTAAGAACGGAGATAGTGAGACAACAACATTTGATATTCCTGTCGCATCAGGAAATACAAAAGTATTCAAAGACGGTGTAGAGTTAGAGATAGGAACAGATTATACAGTATCGGGTGGGTTGAATCCTAAAGTTGTTTTTAATACGGCACCTTTATCAACTGAAAGTGTATCAATACTTAAAATATAATAACGGAGATGTATAAATAGATATATGGCAAATCTCAATGACTACTCAAAACCTAATTCTAAAGTAAATGCTCAGAAGAACGAGTATACAGACTTAGATATACTATTTAGTGCGAATCCTATATCAGGTGATATCACAACTAAGAAGGATTCAGATGCAGTTAAGAGGTCAGTAAAAAACATTTTGTTAACCAATCACTATGAAAGACCATTTAAACCAAACTTTGGTGCAAATTTGAGGTCTCAATTATTCGAATTAGATGGTATTGGTTCAAAAAGAAGAATAACAAAAGACATAATAGAATCATTATCAGTATTAGAACCTAGAATTGGCAATATAAAAGTTGATATAAGTGATTCAGAGGCAAACAACATAGATGTAAGAGTCAGTTATGTTATCAGAAACGGATTAAAACAATCAAGTGTAGATTTTACAGTAAGTAGGGTACGATAATGACAATAAAAAGTTCACAAATAAACGCAACAGACTTAGATTTCGAAGAAATTGGCGATAATATCAAGACCTATCTTAAAGGTCAAGAAAAATTTAAAGATTATGACTTCGAAGGTTCTAACATGTCAGTTCTTATTGACATGTTGGCATATGCAGGACATATTGGTGGTCTAAATACAAACCTTGCAGCCTCAGAAATGTTTCTAGACTCAGCACAATTAAGAAAGAATGTCGTATCTCGTGCAAAAGACTTAGGGTTTACACCTGCATCTGAAAGAGCTACGGCTGCTCAGATTGAACTTAAACTTACTAATATCGCTAACGCAAACGGAACTATACCAACAGCGAATGACATGACCCTAAACAGAGGTCACAACTTCTCTACAACATTCGATGGTGTATCATATAACTTTGTTAATGCATCTTCAGTAGTACCTATTAGAGATAATCAAGTATTCACCTATCCATTAGTAGATATCATTCAAGGTCAGTATGTGACAGATTCATTTGTATTTGATAATCAGATTAAAAATGCAAAGTTTGTATTGTCGAATGGAAGAGTTGACAAATCCAGATTAGAAATATCTGTAAACTCAAACGGTTCAGTATCAAAGTATTCACTCTCAACAGAAGTTTCAACAATTACAAGTTCATCTCGTGTATTCTATGCACAAGAAAACGAAGAAGGATTTTTAGAGATATACTTTGGTGATGGTGTATTGGGTAATGGTTTGAATGATGGCGATGTTATAAGTGCCACTTATATTGCAGTTGATGATATTCATGCTGATGGTGCAAAAATATTCTCATCTACAGATACAATTAATGGATTCTCAAACGCTACTATCACGACTTTGACGATTGCTGGTGGCGGTGCAGAAAAAGAAAGTATAGACTCAATTAAGTTCAAAGCAACAAAGTTCTACACTTCTCAAAACAGACTAGTCACATTGAATGACTATAAAGCAAAGGTACAAGAATACTATCCCAACGCTGATGCAGTTGCAGTATGGGGTGGTGAAGACAACGATCCACCTGAGTATGGTAAAGTATTCATAACACTTAAACCACAAAATTCAGATTACTTATCAACTGTAGAAAAAAATCAAGTACAGAATAAATTGAATCAACTTAATATGTTGACTGTTAGACCTGTAATTGTAGATGCAGAGATAGTTAAAATTCTATTGACTACTGTATTCAAATATAACGAAGCAGATACTACATTATCAAAAGGAGAGTTAGAGACCATAGTAAGAAATGGTATAGTCTCTTTTGATAATACAAATTTAAACAACTTCGATAGTATATTCAGACATTCAAATCTTGTCAAAGCAATTGATGAAACGAATGTGGCAATACTATCCAATGTGACCAATGTTAGATTGCAAAAACGAAAACATCTTAAGATAAGTCTTACAGAAGGTTTTAATGTTATATTCGGAAATGGTTTTTATCATCCTCATGACGGCCATAACAAGGCTGCTGGGGGCATTTTAACATCAACAGGTTTTAAGGTCGAGGGCGATACAGTCAATACCTACTTCTTTGACGATGATGGTTCTGGTAATGTCAGACGATATTCATTAGATAGTGGTACGAGAGTATTCGCAGACCAAAATGCTGGTACTATAGATTATACCAGTGGAAAGATTTCGATTGATGCCATCAAGTTTACTTCAACAGTAAATAGTGACACATCGATAGACTTCACCGTTATACCTTCAAGTGGTGATGTTGTTGCAATTAGGGGTTCCCTAGTTGACATCAGCATTGACGACATTAGGGTTAGTGGCGAAGTCGACACCATTAGTAGTGGTGAGAGTAGTGCTGGGGTAGGTTTCGTATCTACATCTAGTACAAATTATTAATAATATGAAAAAAGTGGTCATGGTTTATGCCATGAGTAGTTTCCCATTCAATTGGATTATAGGAGGAAAATAGAATGGCAGATAAGAAAATAACAGCTTTAACAGAGATTGCAGCTGGTGATGTGAACAGTGTAGACTTACTACATGTCGTTGACAATCCAGGTGGAACTCCTGTTAATAAAAAAATGAGTTTGGCAAGAATGTTTAACAATCTTCCAACTTACATTGCATTTGATGATGTTGAAGCATTAACAGATGCAGGTGCAATCAGCAACACTAAAGCAGTGACAACACTAGACATGAGCAGCGAAGGCGGTGATGTTCAGTTTTCACTTGCTAGAGGTGTTTCAGTTGGACAAATTAAAATCATCGTAAGAAATGATGATGGTGTTGTTCATAATGCAGATATTACCGTCGCAGGTTATAAAGATGCATCAGGTGCTCCTCAGGTTCTTTTAGAAACTGGTGGCGCTTGTGTCTTAATTGCATTGGGTTCAGAGGGTTCATTAGTTTGGCATCCACTCTCAATCGTTGGAACAGGTTCAACAGTAGCTGGTATCTAATACCAAATAGGATTCATAAATGGCACATGAAAAACACATTGTAGATAGATTATCTACTCGACTACCAAGTCTTCTTCCTGAGTATATCAGAGATGAGGCACCAGTATTTGAGTTGTTTCTACAATCATATTTTGAGTACCTAGAATCCGAAATCATAGTCCTGACATCGAAAGGTGAATTAACAGGAATACGATACGAGGACGGTACCTCTGAGACAGCCTCTTCAGTGCTGATTGAAGAAGGTACCGAAACCTCTGCTCCTGATATATTAACATCTAAGTTAATACAAGAGGGAGATATAGAACCATTCTCAGTAGGTGAATACATCTACGGAAATAAAAGTGGTTCAGTTGCAAAGATTAAAGTTATTAATGGTCTAACATTAATAGTAGACACTATATCGGGTACAGGTTTCTCAGAGACAGAAACAATCACAGGAAGAGATAGTAATCAGAACGGTGTAGTTAAGACATATAAAGAAAACCAAGTAGTCGCAAACAACAGACTATTAGATTATTCAGATATAGACCAAACATTGGAAACATTTTTACAGTATTTTCAAAAAGATTTCGTACCATCCCTAGATTTAAAAGAGACACAAAACGCAAGATTAACTATTAAGAATATCGGAACACTGTACAAACAAAAGGGTACTGCTGATTCTGTTAAGTTCTTGATGAGATTATTATATGGTGAAGATGCCGAGATATCTTATCCCATAGACGAAACTGTATTCGCATCCGAATCGGGATATGGTGAAGATAGAAGACTTGCAATTTCAATGAATCTATCACAAGCTGTACCGTCAGCAACTGATAGAATAAGACAATATGACATTAACGATGCTAGTATTGTGACAGCAGAGGCAGTTGTAGAACAAGTATCACCAATAGATTTAGCAAACAATGAGTATTCACTCTCTATATCGAAAGACCATAGAGGAACATTTGAGTTCAACAAAGAGGCAAAAGTATTAGATAGAGATGGTGTCACCGAGTATATCGGAACAGTTAAAGGTATTGTATCTACAGTAGACCCAACAAACGGTTCAATCTATTTCTCATTAGAAGACTCAACTGGTTCTATATTAGATGAATCTGGAAATGGTTTACTGCATGAAGAAACTTCAATTGGTTCTATGTATAGTCCTCAAGACTTCATCAACTTCACTGGTTCGAAAACAGATACAGATGCAAATAGGGCATTAGGTAATGTGACAGGACTAACTAGAGGTCCTGTAGAAAAGATTTACATAGAAACTACTGGTCAAACTTACAGTGGTGGAGATATTGTAGTATTTGATGACGAGGGTACAGGCGGAGGTGGTGCAGAGGGTATCATTGGTGCAGTCGGTGATGAGATAATCTTAGAAGATGCTCATGCAGATGAACAGTATGAAATAACCGCAGTTGCAAACCAAACTGTATTTGGTGGTGTAATACAAAATGGAACTAGATTCGATAATGTATTAGATGACCATGGCAAACCAATTTCAATTAACAGATTTCACGGTGCATTAGAAGTTCACATCGATGGCATAGTTCAATCACAATCAACATATAGTATAGAACCACAAAAGATAACATTCACAACAAATCCAAATTTAAGTGGCGGAGAAAGAGTAGAGATATTTACCGATAAGAGTAGATTACTGTACGAAGATGGTACAGAGATGTTAATCAATGCATATCAAAATACTGATGGTGGTTCAATTGTATCAACAGACCAAAGAGTAAGACGAGTCGAAATAACAAGTGGTGGTGCAGGATATGAAACACTGCCTCAAGCATTCCCAGGTGGTTATCTATACTTTGAAGATACAACAGGATTCCAAAAGGGTGAAACTATTACAGGTTCTACTTCAAACGCTACAGGTACAATTTTAAGACTAGAACCGAAAAATAACAGACTCGTAATTAAAAGATTTAGTACTGATACTGGTATTTTCCAAGCTGGCGAAAACATAGTAGGGGGAAATTCTTCTACAACTAAAGTTTGTAGTAGTGCTAAGGTATCAGATGGTACAGGTGCTAAGTTCTTCGCATGGTCATCTAGGATTGGTGGTATTGAGAAGGTAACTTTACTAGACCAAGGTAGTAAGTTTGATTCAGATGCAGTATTAGATGAAGCAACATCTTTCCATAATATGTTGATAACTACACCATCGGGTACTCTAAACAAAGGCATAACAATTACTGGTGTAATTTCTGGTGCTACTGCAACAGTTCAAAATTACGATACAATCAGACAAATACTCAAGTATAAAAACTTAAAGGGTATGTTCATCAATGATGAAAAGGTAACTTATGAGAGTTCAGATAGTTTCTTAATTCTTAAGAATGACCCATATACTGCAAGAGGTAAAGTTGCTGGTGAAGGTTTAATAAACGATGGTTTCTTAAGTGACAAAGGTTATCTATCTTCTAAAGTTGCAAACATACAAGATAGTAAATTCTATCAGTCTCACTCTTATGTTATTAAAGTTGGTGAATCAATCAACAAGTATCGTTCTATAGTTAAAGACTTAGTTCATCCATCGGGTCACTTATTCTTTGGTGAGGTTGCACTTAAGTCTCAACTTCTAGGTTCATCATTAGATGGTGTTAAAGAAATACCATTCGAGGTTAATGAACAGAACAAAATGGGAATTATTTCTACAGAGTTTGTTCCCACAATTGTAATACAGGCATTCCCAACAGACAATGTATTATTAGATGGATTTATTGATGAGAATGGCGACATAGTAAAAGGCGATAGAGATAATAAGTTTAGAGTTCAAACTGAAGACAACCATTTCTTAGAAAACGAAGATGCAAGAGATAACAAAGCACATCTAAGTAAAGAAACTCTCATGTTGTTCCATACAACAGCTGTTGAAGTTGAAAATCAAGACATGATACTCCAATATCGTGAGGCATCAGGTACAAACATATCAACAGACAAACACAAGGGTGCAGGTCATTTAAACATTTTAAACAGAAAAGAGTTTATAACAAGTGCATTAGATACTAAAATAGATAATGACCCAAGTACTGTATCATCAATTAGAAGACCGACAATAACAGAATTCAATACATTCATACAAAAATCTCCAAGAAGAGATGGCGCTGTGACTGTATTAAATCTCGACACTGCCGACCACGATTACTATGTGAACAATTCAGATGTTCCATTGACAAGTGAATACGGCAATGTTGCAGTAAGACCTGCTGACTCTGGTAAAGTATTTCAGTTCTGGCATCCGTCAGAAGAAGTATTGATACTTGAAGACGGCACAAAGATTTTAAACGAAGAACCTTTAAACTATGTAAGATTCGATCCATTCGATAGAGACTTATATGGTGAAAAGATTTTAATGGAAGATGGTTCAGGTAGTTTCTTACTAGAAGATGAAACTGTACCTGAGACTAGAGAGTATTTTGTGACTGAAAGGTCAATTGAACTAGACAATTCTTACATGTATATGGAAGACAATTCTAGAATAGTATTTGAAGATGGTGTTCCTATAGTAGATGAAGAGTCAGGCGAAGAGGTACATACATTCATTCCAATTGGTCCGACTTTAAAAACCCTAAATAAGATTGCATTCCAAAATTGTTATAAGATAGCTAAACCCATGTATCTAGAATCTGGAAATGCCGCTAACAATGTAAACGGTATTAATACAGAATATGGTGCAATGGATGAAGATAGAATCTTATTAGAAGATGGCATAAGTGGTCTACTTTCAGAAGAATCTGTTAAGGACGGACTAACAATTAAACAGATGAGTGACATGACAGGTCTTTTATATGTCGAAGAGATAGATAAGAAACAGAGAAGAAGAACTAATATAGCATTTAGTTCCTATGTTAATTCATCAAATATTACAAATAGTGCCTTGGCATTGTTATAAATAATAGAACGAATTATAAAAAATAACTTGGAGTTATAAAGAAAATGGCAGCAATAATCACAGAAAAATTTAGAACGCACAATGCAAGGCAGTTCATTGAAGACTTCTCAGAGAGTGGTCAAAAGAACTATGTCTTTATTGGTCGTTCACATGCATGGGCAGATGACACACAACCACCTCCTCCTGCAAACTCAGAATCAGAAGAAATCGGTGTATATGAAGACATGATTGCCCTAAAGGCAGTTGCTTCAACTGATATCTCACATGGATTGGTAAGATATAATTGGACAAAAAATACTAAGTATGATGAATACAGAGACAACTATTCTGTTTCAAATACAACCAATGTCACAAATGTCACCAACTTCTTCGATGGAAGAGGTTATGTAATTACAGACGAATTTAAAGTATACAAATGTTTAAGAACAGGTGTTGATGGTAATGGCGCAACTGTAAATTCTACAGAGAAACCAACAACTATTTCAACAACAGTTCCTGAAGTTACCGCAGATACAGGTGCATCTTTAGGATATATGTGGAAATTTATGTACTCAGTTACCGCTTCAGATGTCATTAAATTTGTCACTAACGACTTTATACCAGTAAAAACACTTGGTGCTAAAGCTGCTATTGCCGGATCAGGTGAAGGAAATCCTGGTTTTGGTTCAACTGCTGATGATGATGGTTCTGCTCAATGGGATGTTGAAAACGCTGCCGTAGACGGTGCAATTTATCATTATGTCGTAACCGCTGCCGGTTCTGGTTACACAAGTGGTTCATCAAATACATTTACAGTTAATGTTCCTGTACAAGGGGACGGTTCTGGTGCAGAAGTCACTTTAAGTTTCACTTCAGGTAATTTAACTCAAGCATATCATCGTTCTGGTACTAGTTATTGGGGAACAGGTTATAAAAGAGCATCACTACCTACATTAGACTCCAATGTTTCAGGTATTGCAGGTGGTTCAGGTGCTACAGTTCATATTATAATGTCGCCAATTAATGGTCATGGTGCTAACCCTATCGAAGAAATGGGTGGTAACTATGCAATCGTAAACTCTAGACTAGAGTTTGGTGAAGGTCTTGATGGTGGGTTTAGTGATTTCCCAACAGACAATGACTTCAGAAGAATTGGTCTTATTAAGAATCCAGTAAAAGCATCATCTGGTGCTGTTTCTGGAGATACAACGATGACTGCAACAAATATGTTGACAGTTGATAACGCTTCTTCAATTAATGTTGATGACTTACTTACAGATGCTTCATCTGAATCAGGAACAACTGCTAAAGTAAGAGTTGTATCTAAGACAAGTAATACTCTACAAACTTTACCTGTTGCTAATTCAGGTGGTGAATATGTTGCATTTGCAAATAGTGATGAAGTCTATAAAGCTGGAACAAAAGTTGCTGATGTTACCTCATCTGGTGTCTCTTCTCTTCATCCAGAAATGCAAAGATTTACAGGTCAAATTCTCTATGTTGAAAATAGAGGCGCAGTTTCAAGAGCCGCTGACCAAATTGAAGATATTAAACTAATTATTGAAATGTAATATAGGGAGTTTAACTCCCCCTTTTACATTCTTAAATTTAAAGAAGATTAAACTATGTCAGAAAAAACAGACTTAAATATATCACCATACTACGATGACTACAATGAGGATAACAATTATCACAAAGTACTCTTCAGAGCAGGTAGACCCCTACAGGCAAGAGAACTAACTCAGTCACAATCAATCTTACAAAACCAAATACAAAAATTTGGTAATCACATGTTCAAAGAGGGTTCGATTGTAAATGGTGCGGAATCAGACATCGACATGGATGTCGAATATGTTAAAGTCGAGGCAACTAATCCTAACTCTACTGGAACTGCTGATGTCGCTACATATCTAAGTGGTTTCACAGGTAAACTAATTCAAGGAGAGACAACTGGAGTCGTTGCAGAGGTAGTAAAAACAGTTGCATCTACAGGAACAGATTTAGCAACTATTATTGTAAGATATTTACAACATGGTACAGACGAAACTTCATCAACAAATCCATCAGAAAGATTTAGTCCTTCTGAAGAGATAATTGAAGTTAATGTTAGTGCCGCTGGTGCAATAACCACTGCATCAAATAACAACGAATTCAAAGTAGCTGCATCTGGTCTTTCACCAGTCGGCCGTTCATCTATCGCAAGTATAAATGAGGGTGTTGTATTCTTAAGAGGATACTTCGTCAAAGTAGATGCACAAACAATTGTATTAGAAAAGTATAATGGTAAACCTTCCTTTAGAATTGGTCTAGACATTGTAGAAGAACTTGTTGGTTCTGGTACTGATACAACTCTACTAGACAATTCACAAGGAACAACAAATGAAAACGCTGCTGGTGCAGATAGACTTAAGTTTACACTAACTCTTAATAAGTACACATTAACTGCTACAACCGACACCAACTTTGTAGAATTAGGAAGAGTTAGTAATGGTGTTATAGAATTAGAAGTAAAAAGACCAGTATACAATCATATAGAAAACACACTTGCACAAAGAACATTTGATGCGAATGGTGATTTTGTAATACGACAATTCACACATTCATTTAGAGAACATTTACTAGACGGATTCAATAGAGGATTCTATGAAGCGTATCAAGGTGGAGATGAGAGTCAATTTGTTATGCAAGTCTCTCCTGGTAAAGCATATGTTAAAGGTTACTCTATTGATAAAACAGGCACAACCAATTTAACATTAAACAAGGCAAGAACAACAGAGTCGCTTACAAACGCAAACACACCTGCTAGATTAGGAAACAAATTAAGAATTCAAAATTCACATGGTCAACCAGAGTTTGGTGATTCTACAAATACAGAGTCATACAAAGCTATTCAATTTTTTGATAAGGCAATTGCAAGTGCAGGAACATTAAATGCATATTCAGATGCAGACTATGTTGGTCATATTGGTTTTGCAAGAGTAAGAAACATTGACGAACAATCAACTAGTTATGAAAATCTATATCTATTTGATATCAAGATGTTCACAATGTTAAGTTGTACAGTTGGTGCAAACAACTTTAAGGCAGGTGATAAAGTCACAGGTTCAGCATCTGGTGCAACAGGTATTGTTGCATATGCAGATACTACAAACGGCCATGTTATGGTACATGATGTTGTTGGTACATTTAAAACAACAGATGCCCTTGCACTAAAAGGACAAGGTACATACAGTTCGTCTTCTACTATCACTGCTGTTCGTAGTTTTCAAGTAGAAGATGCAAGAAGTGTTGGTCAAACTAAGTCTTCTGAGACAACAGGAACACAAAACTTTACTGCCAATATTGCATTAGACCACGACAAAATTATATCGGGTCTAACAACAATCGATAGTAATAAGTCTTTGACTGGTGTTGGTACTGCCTTCTTGACTGAACTAAGAAAGGGTGATATAATTTTAGATGGTGCTGGTGCCGAACAAGTAATTGATTCGGTTACAGACAACTCAAATGCGACTACAATTAGTGCGCCAACTGGTGCAATTCAAGTTGGATTACTTAGACGAAGAGCAAAACTTTACAATCAAGACCAATCTGCTACAGTATTTGCATTCCCTAGAGACCATGTAAGTAAATCAACACCCACAGAGATTACAGTTAAGTATCAAAAAGAATTTACAGTTGGTTCTTCTGGTGAGATAACACTTACAAAAGAATCAAACGAATCATTTGAACCTAGAAACAATGACAATTATCAGTTCGCAGTTGTAAAACAATCAACAGATAGTAATAGAACTAGAGTCGATGGTGTAGTATTAGGAGGCGATGATGTCGCTTCAGTTAATGTGTCATCAGGTGAAGTTGTATTGGGTGCAGCTGCCGATGCTGGCGCAATCGTAAGGGCGACATATACAGTTAGTGTCACTAACCCAACATCGAAATCAAAGAACTTGAGAGAGTTTCGTGCATTAAGATTCACTAAGAACGATGCACATGCAGATAATCCATTCTATGGTACTGCATACGACCACAAAGAACTATCTCTTGGTGTTTCAGATGTATACAAAATCAGAGGTATATTTGAGGCAGTTCCAGGAACAGATACAAGTGGTGTTGCAACACCTCCAAATGCAGTCATAACTAAAACATCTGGTACAATTGCAACAGGAAATATACTTAAAGGTGCTACAACAGGTGTTCGTGCTAAACTTATGAAGTTTGCTGATACACAAACATGTTATTTTTACTATTTAGGAACTGAAAAGTTTACCGCAGGCGAAACAGTAGTAGATGAAACAACAGGTGGAATTGCAACCATAACATCATTAGGAGTTCACTCTCCTGAAATCACAAGTAGATACTCTTTAGACAATGGTCAAAGAGATGGTTATTATGACCACGCAAAACTTATTTTAAAACAAGGACAGACAACACCAAATAATCAAATAACAGTATTGTTTGATATGTTTACAGGTGGTTCTGGTGATTTCTATGATGTAAATTCATATACAAGTATTCCGTATAAGGACATTCCCAACTTCTCACCAAACAAAGTAGACTTGGGTGGTTTTGAACCAGATGGACAATTCGAACTTGCAGATGCAGTAGACTTTAGACCATCAGTTGGTCAACTATTTGGTAATGCAACTTTAGTTAGTGGAAGTTATGTATTCAATATTGCAAGTATATTAGATGTATCAGACTACAATAGTGGTAGTGGTACAGGTCACTTAATATCTCCATTTTCATATGAAGCGAGAAACTTTGAATCCTCTAGAGATAATCTATTAGGAGTATCTTCTGCTGATATTACGACATCACATTCAACATATTCAAGATGTCCTTTACCAACATCAATGATTAAGTCTAACATAGAGTTCTATGTACCTAGAATCGATAAAGTATTCTTACATAGAAGTGGAAAATTCGAAGTTGCACAAGGTAATCCGACCTTAACACCACAAAGACCAAACTCAATTGATGATTCTTTAGAGATGTTCGAATTGTTTATACCTGCATTTACAAGAGATGTAAAACAAATACAAGTAAAAACAAAAGACTATAGAAGATTTACAATGGGTGACATTGGTAAAATCAATCAGAGAGTCACAAACTTAGAAAGAATTACTGCATTGTCTTTATTAGAAAAAGACACACAAACAAAACAGATACTAGATGCAGATGGTTTCGATAGATTCAAATCTGGTTTCTTAGTAGATAACTTCAGAGGTCACAAAATTGGTGATGTATCTCATCCTGATTATCATGTTGGTATAGATACTAAATTAGGACAATTAAGACCAGAATCAGTATCAAACTTCTTTGATATAGAATTAAATGCATCTGGTTCAACTGGTTATCAACAGACTGGTGATTTAATTACATTACCTTACTCACAAATATCATATGTAAATCAAGACAAGGCATCTAGACATGTCAATGTTAACCCATATCATGTATTTGCATTTATAGGTAATGTCAAATTAACTCCTGGTTCTGATATATGGAATGATACAGAACAATTACCAGAAGTTAGAATCAACAGAGAAGGAAACTTTGACGCTGTTCTGGCAGAGAATCAAAACTCACTTGGAACAATATGGAATAACTGGCAGACAACATGGGTTGGTGAACCAACTGTAGTTAATTCTTCAGTAGATGCATCTGTTCCAGGCAATTGGTCTGGTGACCCTGCTCAAGGTGGTGAATGGGTTCAAGGTACAATCATAACAACAGAGATTACCGAAACACCAGAAATTCAATCAAGACAAGGTGTTAATACTTCAGTAGTTGAAGACTTTGTAGAAACAAGAAACGATAGAGTTGTTAGTGTCAGTGTTATACCTTTCATTAGAAGTAGAGAGATAACCGCAGTAGGAACTAACTTAAAACCAAACACAAAACACTTTGTATACTTTGATGGTATCAGAGTAGATGGTTATGTCACACCTAGTAGTGCTGACTTCTCACAAGATGGAACAACAAACAAAGGTGTTGGAATAAAAACAAATGGTAATGGTAAAGTAGAATGTAAGTTCTTAATACCTAATGACAACTTCCAAAGATTCCCAACAGGACAAAGAGAATTAAAAATAACATCTCAGGCATCGAATCAAAGTAATCCAGATTCAATGGGTGCAGAGATTTATCAAGCACAAGGTCTCTTAAACAGTTCACAAACAGAAATTGTATCTACTAGAAATGGTAGAGTCGTGACAGAAAGATTATCGGGTGAAAGAACAATTACAAGAAGAGGTGAAAGATTAAATGTGACAGGAGATGGTTCATTACCACCCCCACCACCAACTAATCCGCCGGCTCCACCAATACCGCCGCCAGCACCACCTCTACCACCAACACCAGTATTGGTGCCAGTACCAGTTCCGGTACCTGTGCCTGTGCCAGTCCCTGTACCAGTTCCGGTACCTGTGCCTGCGCCTACACCGCCAGTGCCTGTTCCTGTACCACCTCCTGTACCATTACCTCCAAGGTTCCCACCTGATGATTTAATGGTTCTTCCAAGAGATGACAGAAGAATATTTGACTTTGATATTCCAGCAGAACCAAGAGGTTGGCAAGACCCATTAGCAGAATCATTCATGGTAGAATCTGATGGTGGTATGTTCCTAACATCTATAGATGTATTCTTTAAGAGTAAGGCAACTAGTTTACCTGTATCAGTAGAAATCAGAAATATGGTAAATGGATATCCAGGACAGACAACTATACCATTCTCAATTGTGACAAAGAATCCAGATGAAGTCAATACTTCAGATGATGGTTCATCCGCAACTACATTTACATTTGAGTCACCTGTATACCTAGAAGACAAACATGAATATTGTTTTGTTGTGTATACTAACTCAACAGATTACGAGTGTTTCATTTCCAGAATGGGCGAAACAGATTTAATTACTGGACAGACAATATCAGGACAACCATACGCTGGTTCATTGTTCATGTCTCAGAACGCATCTACATGGACAGCAGAACAAACAGATGACTTGAAGTTTAATATGAGAGTCGCTAAGTTTAATACAACTACAGCTGCAAACATCGTGTTTAACAACGCACATTTACCACCTAAGAAATTGCAGAATAATTCAATAGAAACTTTTTCTAATCAATCATTCTTTAGAGTATACTCTTACTCACATGGTATGTACGACAATCAATCGAATGTTGTTATATATGGCGTAGAAGGAGATAAGAAGAATGGCGTATTAACTGTAGCAGGTTCAACATCAGGAACACCTAGTGCTGGCACATATAATAATAGTGGCGCCAATTGGGATTCCACAGGATATACCTACAGTGGTACTGGTACAGGACTTAAGATTGATACGATAACAGTTAATAGTGGAAATCAAATTAGTTCAGTGACAATCAAAGACCCAGGCGTAGGTTATACTGCAAACGAATCTATCACTATTAATAATTACGATGGTTCAAACAATGCAACAATAACATTATCAACAGTTGGAGATACCTTGGGTGGTTTCCCTGTAGATTCAATCAATAAAGTGTTCAATGGTATCAATAATTATGGTATCGACTCATTTGCATGTACACCAGACTTATCATCATATCACTTATCATATACCAATGCAGTTGAATCAACTATTGCTGGTGGTGACCAAGCATATGCGACCACTAACATGTACTATGATGTATTACATACAATGATACCGTCTTTAACATATAAAGACACAACATTATTGTCAAGTGTTAGAAGAACAGGAACTAATTCACCTGAAGATAGTAATTTAGATTCAACATTTACATTACGCTCAAAGAATGAATTCATTACACTAAATGACAATAACTATTTCGAAAGACCTAGTATTATCGCATCGAGTATCAATGAATCAGAAGAACAGACTGGTGGCACAAATAATAAATCATTTGAATGTAGATTGCAGTTTACTTCTGCTAATCAGAACTTATCTCCAGTAATTGATATTGGCACGATTGGTTGTTTGGGTATCATGAATAGAATTAATAATATTGATTCTGCTGATGACTTACCTGGTGGTTCAACTGGTGCTATGATTCATGTGCCTTCAACTGAACCAGACGGCGATAATAATGCCATGGTCTATGTCACTAGAAAGGTAAATCTAAAGAATCCTGCAACTACATTGAAAGTTATTGCAGACAACTATAGACCACCTGAATCTGATTTGAAATTCATGTTTAAGATATTGAAGAATGACGAGACAACACCTATTGATGACTTAGGGTTTGAATACTTCAATACGAATGGGGATCCAGATGTGGTGACTGAAAGAGATGCAAGAAACTTTAAAGAGTATGAATATACTGCTGAGGGTTTACCAGAGTTCACAGGTTTTGTAGTTAAGATTGTTGGACAATCAAGTAATACTTCGATTGTACCACTAGTGACCGCATTGAGGTGTATTGCACTTGCCTAAGATAGTACAAAAAGTGGAAGGATTCTCAGACCTAATTAGGGATGAATCCTCTCACGCCATTATTAATACGAATGAAGAACAGTATGTATTGACAATGAGAAGAAGAGAGTTTTTAAAAACTCAAAAGAATGAAATAAATACTCTTAAGAAAGAGGTAACAGAAATTAAAGACTTATTAAAAGATATAGTAGAGAAATTACATGGCTAAAACAGTAGACAACTTCGCAACAATTGAAGACTTTAGAACTACCTATAACGAACTCGCATATGATGTGGGTGATGTTTCTGGTCTAAGAGCTGGATTAAAGACTGGAAACAACGGAACAATAGTTGATGCTGTTAATGTTTTAGAAGACAAACAGTTTTTCTTCCAAGAGTTCGTATTCGTTGCATCAACAAACCAAACACTATTTACAGGTAACGATGAGTTCGTAAATAACTTAGTCTTTGTAAAAGACAAGATTCAAGTATTTAAAAACGAAAGACATTTGATAGAAGATGTAGATTTCATTATTTCTAATCCTACTGGTACAGGTTCGCATGAGGGTATCACACTAACAGGTACTTATGCATCTGGTCAAGCCAATGCGATGTCTACTAACGATAGACTTCATGTATACTCATACACTGGTGCATTTGTAGGAACAAATATTGCAAACTCAGTTGCATCATTCTTCCAGAAAACAGTTGAAAACACAATCTATAACACCAACGCAAACGGTGTTATTATAAATGGAGATAGTTCATCTCCAACAACTTTATTACAATCTGGATATACAATACAACTTGCAGGTAAGACATTTGCAGAAGATGATATCTTACTCACAACAGGCAAGACAATAACTGCACCTACTATCACTGATTCTACAATGAGTATTAACAGTGGTTCTATAACAGGCGCAGTCAACGGAACATTCTCAGGATTCTTAGATATCGAAGGCAACATCGATGTAAATGGTACATCTCATTTAGATGTTGTAGACATTGATGGTGCAGTAGATATGGCATCAACACTAACAGTTGATGGCAATACAGACTTAAACGCAAACCTTACAGTAGACGGAAACACAACATTAGGTAATGCCGCTAGTGATACAATTACATTCACAGGTTATGCAAACTCTCATCTAAGACCAGAAACAACTAATACATATTCATTGGGTTTAACATCAAAGAGATGGTCAAATGTATTTTCAAACTCATCAAATGTATCAGGAACTGCAACAGTAGGAACTCTAACAGATGGTACATTGAGTATCACTGGTGGTGACATTACAAGTGTTGATGATATAACAGGTGACACCAATTCAGTATTCAAATCAGGTAGTGCTGTAGTTAATAACATCAAAGATTTTGATGGCACTCATACAATATTAGATACAACATCTGACCACAACAGTAATGAAAACGCAGGTTCTTTGACTGGTACAGTTTCAAGTCTTGCAAACCACACGACACAAAACTTAACAGAACATAATTCTAATCTATATTATACAGATACAAGAGCAGACGCTAGAATCGCATTAAAGAATATAGATTATCTTGCAAATGTAACCAATTCATCGCTTGCAAATGATGATGTTTTACTGTATAATGGTAGTGCATGGGTAAATACGCCAATGCAAGAAAGAGTTGAAGATATCGCTGGTGCAATGTTATCTGGTAATACTGAAACAGGTCTCTCAGTCACATACAACGATACTACAGGCAAAACAAATCTAGTAGTAGACAATTCAACTTTCACATTAACAGGTGGAGTCACAGGTACTGCTACTCAGACTGCAAAGGGTAATTTGACAATTGCAACTACTCTTAGAGATTTGACAAAAACAGATATTACTGATACTCAACTTGCTTTAAATGACTTATACGATGTTTCAGATGCAAACAATACTGCTGACCAAATCTTAGTACAAGACTCTAATGGTGCATGGTCAAATGTCACACTCACCGAAAAAGTACAAGACCTTTCTGGTGGAATGTTTACAGGTAATACTGAGACAGGTATTACTGCAACATATCAAGATGCCGATGGAACTGTTGACCTAGTAGTAGATAATTCTGATTTCGCATTAACTGGTAAAGTCACTGGTACTGCTACTCAGACTGCAAAGGGTGATGTATCTATTGCAACCTCAGTTAATCTTGCATTATCAGACTTACCTTCAATCACCGCAGAAGACCTAAGTAATGTTAATAGTGGTGCAACAACTGGTCAAGTATTAGTTTGGAGTGGTAGTGCTTGGAACCCTGCTGACCAAGCTGGTAGTACTAGTAATTTAACTGAAGACGCTTCTGCTGTATTCTTTACAGACAACAGAGTTGCTAAACAATTTAAGTTCAATGCAAGTAGTGACGGAACAATAGCTCAAAATGGTACTGCAAATGTAGAACTAAATAAAGGTATAAAACTGACTTATAATGATAATCCAGACGGCGGTACTAACACAACTACAGATGGTGAGATAACATTAGAAGCTTCAGTGAGTAATGGTATTGCTCTAGATGGTAATGACATAGAGTTAGATTACAGTGTGATAACAGACTCAGATTTATCTAGTGGTCTTCCTAGTGGTAGTGGAAAAGAGATAGGTCATCTTTTCTTTTTAATATAGTGAACAAAATATGTCAGACGATATTTTTATAAAACATGATAAGAATGGTGGAACTTTTCAGCAACCCTTTTTAGCCAGAGTACCTGCATCCGGTCAAGAACCGAATATCGCACAAAGAGTTTATCAGGTTACTACTCAAGGAACACAACCATTTACATATGATAACAGAATATCTGTAAATGTTAGACAACCCAGCGATGCACAAAATCCAATAATTGCTCAAGGTGTCGCACAAACAACCTATCAACATAGGTCGCCTGCTATATATACAAGTAGGGCGCCTTCAATATACAATATTCAAACACCTTCTACATATCAACATAGAAGTCCGTTGACATATGACCATAGGTCACCGTTTACTTATCAGTTAAATTATCAACATAGAGAACCTTCTACATATCAACATAGAAGTCCTTTGATATATCGTACACCGACTCAGACTAGAACGCCTAGCATCTATACGAATAGACAACCTTTAACATATGAACATAGAAGTCCTTTTACATATGACCATAGAAGTCCTTTAACATATGACCATAGAAGTCCTTCTCAAACACCTTCTACATATCAAAATAGACAACCTTTAATATATGACCATAGGTCACCTTATAGAAGTCCATTTACTTATCAACATAGGTCACCATTTACTTATCAACATAGGTCACCTTCTACATACGATAATAGAGAACCTAGTATCTATCAGCATAGAAGTCCAGACACCTATCAGCATCAAAGTCCGTTGACATATGACCATAGGTCACCATTTAGAAGTCCTTCAATCTATCAGCATCAATCGCCGAGTATTTATCAGCATAGGTCACCATTTCAAAGTCCTGTAATTTATCAGCATCAATCGCCGAGTATTTATCAGCATAGGTCACCATTTAGAAGTCCTTCAATCTATCAGCATCAATCGCCGAGTATTTATAACCATAGGTCACCATTTAGGACGCCAATAATTGTTAATACACAAAACTCAAGAAATGCACGAACACCTTATGCATATGTAGCTGAAGATACTACTGTCGCAGATGTATCAGGATCGATGACATCAACGAATTCTTCTTTTAATTCTACAGTGACTATGATAATAAAAGTCACAAGGTCAACAGGAACTACTAGTGGTCGTCATAACATGAATGTTGGTATTTTTGTTTCTGGAGGGGGTACAAGTGGTACATTATATTGGAAAGATGGCACCGGTCTTTCGGCCAATACAGTGTATCAGATTAATTACACTTCTGGCGGCATAGTCTACACAGGAACAAATGTACAAAGTAATTGTTATGAACTCGAAGACTTAGCAGCAGATAATTATACAGTTAGAATGGAAGATAGTATCAGCGCACCAGGAAGCAACAACGGATTACAATCAGGAAATACTTTACCTGTCGGTACTTCCGCCTCGCCTGCCACAGGGGTGACCACCAATTCTACTGGAAAACAAGCTGTATATACAATAACTTCTATAGGTAGTTTTGTGACTGGAATGATAGGTTCATTTAAAATTCACTTTGAACATTCTACTCATCAAAATTATACATATGAATGTGATGTGGGATATTCAGTGCAAGACAATAGTGGTGTGGGAGGTCCTAACTTACCCGAGTAAGGAAAAATAATATGCCAGTAGGACAACAACCATACATATACCAACATCCGATTGCTACACAGGTGCAACAGTCGGCACAAGAACCTGTTATTAGAAGTAAACAACATCCGTTTATTAGAAATCAACAGCATAACGCACAAGCACCTGTTATTAGAAACAGACAACATCCGTTTATTAGAAATCAGCAGGAAAGTAATCAATCACCTGTTATTAGAAATAAACAACATCCGTTTAACAGAAATCAGCAGGAAAGTAATCAATCACCTGTTATTAGAAACCAACAAGAACCTAATATTAGAAACAGACAAAATCCGTTTGAAAGAAATCATCAAACTCCTTATATTGCAAATCAACAAGAACCTGTTATTAGAGCCAAACAGGCGCCTAGTATAAGAGACAAACAAGCGCCTGCTCAAGAACCTAATACTAGAAGTGCTCAGTCTCCTTATATTGCTGATGCACAAGCCAATACGCAGAATCCTTTTATTAGAAATCAGCAACAACCTACTATTAAAAATAAACAGGAATCTGTTATAAGAAACAAACAGTCTGCTTATCAAGCGAGTAAACAAACTCCGTCTATAACAAGAACACCAGCGAGTCAACAAGAACCTAATATCAGACACGCACAAACACCTTCTATTAGACAAGCGCTTAAGAATAAACAACAACCCAATATAAGGTCACAACAAGAACCTAATATTAGAAATAAGAGAACACCTTCATCACATAACGCACAATATCTTAATACTCACAATAGACAAGACCCTTATATTAGAAGACAACCATTTACATATCCTTTCTCATATAGAAGTCCTTCTACTTACAGAAATCCTCTTATTGGTCAACAACCATATATTGCACAAGGTCAGGCGTCTTATACTTTCCAACAAAACAGACAACAACCATATGGATTCAGGTCTCCGTTTATATTTCAAGCAACAGAGAACTCTAATAGACCAATAACACCAGTTGCAAAAGTGAAAGGAGTCTTTATAAAAGATAGTGATGGTGTTGTAAAAGCTTCAACCAAAGTCTTTGTTAAGAAAGATAGTTCAACAGTTGAGAAAATTCATCAGGTACCTGCAACGCCGTTTGACGAATAGGATGACTAAATAGTAATATGGCTATAATCGCAAATTTATTTATTGACCAGGGAACAGACTTTACAGTTGCTGTAGATGTTTCCGATGCAACAGGAGAGGTTTTGAATCTCTCTGGTTATTCATCAGCAGGACAAATAAGAAAGACATACGGTTCTTCAACCATATCTGCCACATTCGCTACCAGTAATGAGAACGCTACAGGTAAAGTGACATTATCTTTGACTGATACTCAAACATCAGCATTAGAACCTGGAAGATATGTGTATGATATGAACATAACAAGTGCTGGTGGTATAACAACAAGAGTTGTAGAGGGTCAAGCAATCGTCACACCAGGAGTAACCAGATAATGGCAATTAAAGGCGTAGTATCAAGAGTCGCTACTATAGGCGGCGTATTATCAAACACAACAAATCTAAGAGCAAAACAAGTGACTGTTGGTTCCCAAGGTGGCGCAACAGACTTATCTGCTAAATCTATCAATGAACTTTCAGATGTAAATGCAACTGAAACAGATGACGGTCTTCTCTCATATGACCAGTCAACTGATAAGTGGACAACTACCACTACGATAGACGGCGGAACATTCTAAAACACTAAATAATAGTACAAATCAAGGATACCGACCAGTGAAGGTATCGACCCACATTGTGAGTGGATAGAATTTTATATATTATGTAATCACGACCTCGACAGTGACAGGTCATAAACTAAACATTAATTAATTTTTATAGGAAATAAAAATGGCAACAGTAATTCAAATTAAAAGAAGTACAGGCGCATCTGCTCCGGCGATATCAGATTTATCGGAAGGTGAATTGGCGTATGTACAAGATAGAAGTAATTCTGGTGCATCTGCTAAACTATTCATCGAATCAGTAGATTCAGATAATTCAACTGCTTTAATCCATGCGATTGGTGGTAAATATTATACTGATATGCTTGCTGGTTCTTCAGCAACACCTGCTAACTTTAAAGTTGGTAATGGTTCTACTGCTGGTGCAACTTTACAAATCATGGAAGATTCCGATAATGGAACAAACTTCGTTGGTCTTAAAGCTGCAGATACTCTTGGTTCTTCAGTAACCTTCACACTACCTAGTGCTGATGGTTCTGCTAACCAAGTTATAGGAACAGATGGTAACGGAGTACTTTCTTTCGTATCAACAACTTCAACCCTTGCTGGTGGTAGTGATGTAAATATCACATCCGCAGGTGATGGTGCAATGTTATTATATGATACAGGAACATCAAAATGGATTGATAATGTAATGTCTGGTGACGCCACTATGGCCGACACAGGTGTTATGACAATCGCAAACAACGCTATCAACGCTGCTAAATTAGCAGATGATGCAGTAGATACTGCAGCTATCTTAGATAGTAATGTGACATTAGATAAGATTAACTTCTTTGTAGACGAAGACAACATGGCTTCTAACTCAGCAGTTAAAGTTCCTTCTCAACAATCAGTAAAAGCATATGTAGACAGTAGTGTAACCGCTTCAGACTTAGATATGGCTGGTGACAGTGGAACAGGTGCAGTAGACTTAGACTCTCAGTCACTAACAATCGCTGGTACAGCAAACGAGATTGAAACATCAATGTCAGGACAAACTTTAACAGTTGGTCTTCCAAACAATGTGACAGTCGGAAATAACTTAACAGTTTCAGGAAACTTAATATCAGACGATATTACAACTGCAACTTTAACAACATCTGGTAACTTAACAGTCACAGGAAACTTGGCAGTTAATGGTACTACAACAACAGTAAACTCAACAACAGTAAATATCGCTGACCCTGTATTCGAAATTGGTTCAGATAGTTCAGACGATAACCTAGACAGAGGTATTAAATTTAAGTACAACTCCGGTGGTGCTAAAATTGGTTTCTTTGGTATGGATGATACAGATGGTTCTTTTGTCGCTCTAACAAGTGCAACAGATAGTTCTTCAGTATTCTCTGGTACTGCAATGGCTGGTAAATTCGGAAACTTAAGTCTTGCTAACGCAACGATGAGTGGAAGTATTGACAACTATGCAGGTTCAGCTCCTACAGATGGTCAAATCTTAATTGGTGACACATCTTCAGGTTTAATGGATAAAGCTACTCTTACTGCTGGTGACGGAATCGATATCACCAATGGTGCAGGTTCTATATCAATCAGTGCTGAACAATCAAGTGCATCTAATTTAGGTGTTGTGATTGTTGACGCTGGAGAAGGTATGGATGTATCGTACTCAAGTGGTACAGCAACTGTAAGTGGAGAAGATGCAACTACATCTAATAAAGGTATCGCTAGTTTTGCTAGTGCTAACTTTACAGTATCAAGTGGCGCAGTTTCCATTACTGCTATTGACGGTGGAACATTTTAATTAATATTCTTTAACACACTTTCAATAGGAGATAGAAATGGCAACAGTTATACAGTTTAAAAGAAGTTCGACTCAGAACGCAGTTCCTGGTACTGGTGATTTATCACTAGGGGAATTGGCTGTCAATACTTATCACGGTAGATTTTATACCGAGAAGAATGATGGTTCTGCTGCTGTTGTAGAGATTGGGTCTAACCCAACATCTTTACAAATTAATGACGCTATTACATTTCCAACTAGTGACGGTTCAAATGGACAAGTTCTTCAAACCAATGGTTCAGGAACAGTTTCATTTGCAACTTTAGGTGGTTCAGGTATTTCAATTTTCAAATACACCGTTTCGGGTAACCAAACTGTATTTACAGGTAATGATGATGACAGTAATGCATTGTCTTACACTGTAGGTTCAGAACAAGTATTCCTTAATGGTGTTAAGTTAATTGATGGTGGTGCAGATTATACTGCCACAAATACAGGAACAGTGACACTAGAACAGACTGCAATTGCAGGTGATACATTAGAAGTAGTAGCAGTTACCGCTGCTAATTTAGTAGCAGGATACTATACAAATAGTGTCTTTAGTGCAACTACTGCTAATCAAGTATTATCTAGTAATTCTGTAAGTAATAAAGGTATTAAATATGTTATTACTGCCACTCATGCGAGTGCAGGAACACATTCAGCCGAAGTATTATTAATCAATGATGGATCCAATGCGTATTTCGTTCAATATGGCGATATATTCAGTACGGCTTCATTATTTTCGTTGACAGCTGATGTTAATTCAGGAAACATGAGACTCTTATGTACACCTGCTAACACCAACACAACGGTTAATACTTTCCAAATAAGACAATCATAGGGGGATAGAAAATGGCTATAACAAGAAGTTTTAAACTCGCTGAATTCATCCGTCACATGTCTTATAACTCTAGTACAGATAGGTTAGAAACAGATAAAGAAATTCAAGACGAGAATACAACAACAGGTGGTATCACTAAAACTGCTACTACTGAATTCTCACTTGATAACTTTGCTCATGCTACCTATAGAGCTGCGAGATATATCGTGGCGATGTCAGAGGGAAGTAATTTCCACTCAACAGAGATAATGTTAGTACACGATGGTTCTACCGTGACATTAACACAATACGGAACGCTTAAAGATACTAACTTAGCGACATTTGATGCAGACATTAATGGAGACAATGTTAGACTACTATGTACACCGGCGAGTACAAACTCAACGGTTATTAAGTTTAACAGAACTACAGTCGAAGCTTAAATTCAGTAATATATTATGAAAAGGGGGACTTCAGAGTCCCCTTTTTTTTGTCGGTAGAGAAATTACATAAATAACACCATGGCATCGAAAGTAAAATTTTTCGCAGATTTAGGTGTTCAGTCAAAACTAAACACCCAAGTAGATGGCGATTTAACAGTTGCAGGTGACTTAACGGTTACAGGGACAACTTTAACAGTTAATTCTACAACAACATCTGTTGGCGACTCAATGTTTGAGTTTGCAAATCAAAATACTAGTTCAGACCTAATCGATATTGGTTTCTACGGAAACTACAACGATGGATTATCAGATGGTGGTGCCAGTGAATATACAGGATTATTCAGAGATGCAACTGATTCAACATGGACATTATTTGATGGACTAGAAGTAGAACCAGGAACAACAGTTAATACTAGTGGTTCTGGTTATGCACTTGCTGATTTAAAACTTGGAGACTTAACTTCTTCAACACTAACAGCAGGTGGATTACTATATCCAACTTCAGATGGTTCTAACAATCAAGTCTTAATGACTAATGGTTCTGGTACTTTGTCTTTCCAAGATGCTGGTTCAGGTTTAACATCTGGTACAGTCACTACAACTTCTACTACTATCACAAATTTAGATACGATGGCAATTGCAAGTTATAGAGGCGCAAAATATACTATAACAGTCTCAGACGCTACTGGTGGTGATTATGAGATAACAGAGGTTCATGTAATACACGATGGTACTAACGCAAGTATAACGCAGTTTGGTACAGTCCTACAAGGTACATCTAGTGAGTTAGGAAGTTTCTCAGTAGATATCAACTCAGGCAATCTTAGATTGAGAGTCACTTCTGCCAGTACAAACTCCACAGTTTATAATTTTAAGCGAATAGACCACGCTGTATAATTAGTTATAACTAATTGAAGTTTATTAGGGAAAATGAGGTCTTTAGAACGACACCAATCTATAAATAATAGTATTAATTACTAATACTTTTACAAAAGGACACAAGCAATGGCAACAACACAAACATTTGTAATCGAGTATGGATTATCAGTAGGATCCTCTGAAGTCATAAATTCAAGTGGAAAAATCGTACCAGGTGCGTTATCCAATGTGGATTCAGATGATATATCAGAAGGTACAACCAATCTGTATATGACTACTTCCAGATTCAACTCTTCATTTGATACGAGACTATCTAACGCCACTATTGATGGAGGCACTATCTAATGACAAGTAAAAATTTCATAATCAAAAATGGTCTAACAGTAGGAACTACTGAAGTCATAACATCTGCTGGTTTAATTACTGGCGCCGCTGTCAACGAGGCAGTTGACGATAGAGTTGATTCTCTACTAACTGCTGGAACAGGTATTTCATTAACATATGATGACGCTGCTGGCACACTTACAATTAACGGACAACAAGGTGACATCACAGGTGTGAACGCTGGTGCTGGTTTAACTGGTACTGCAAGTTCAGGTGATGCAACACTAAACATTGGTGCTGGTACAGGTATCACTGTAAATGCAGACGACATTGCAATCAACTTCAAAGATGAAGATAACATGGCGTCAGATAGTGCGACTCATGCCGCTACTCAACAATCAATTAAAGCATATGTTGACGCTCAAGTTGCAACAGTTCCGACTGGAGACATAACAAGTGTAGTCTCAGGAACTGGTCTAACAGGTGGCGGAACAAGTGGCGATGTCACTGTAAATGTTGTTGCAGGTAATGGTCTTATCGCAAACGCAGACAATGTGACAATCGATACTTCGATAACAGCAGATTTAACTACTGCACAAAACTTAACAAACAAAACAATAACGACTCCAATTCTAAATGGAACAGTTTCGGGTACTGCTGTCTTAGACCAAGACACCATGTCTTCTAACAGTAATACTCATCTTGCAACGCAACAAAGTATTAAGGCATATGTAGACGCTTCAGTTGCAGGTAAAGATAATACAGACGAAATCACTGAAGGTTCATCAAATCTATACTTTACAAATGAAAGAGTAGACGATAGAGTAAGTGGTTTACTATCTGCTGGTGTCAATGTCGCTATGACATATGACGATACAAATAATAGTTTAGAGATTAGAGTACCTTACGAGAATATACAAGATACAGTTGGTGCTCAGATTGCAACCAATGGTTCACATACAGGTCTTACCGCATCATATGACGATGCAAATGATGGCGCAATCGACCTCGCAGTATCAACATCACATGTTAGGGGTTTAATATCTGCTGGGGGAGACTTATCATACGATAACTCAACTGGTGTAATTAGTTTCACAAACGATGCTGGTGATATTTCTTCAGTAGTTGCTGGAACTGGTATGACTGGTGGGGGAACTGCTGGTGATGTGACAGTTAATGTTATTGGGGGAGACGGTATTACTGCAAACGCAAATGATATCGCATTATCTTCTTCAGTCGCTGGTAATGGTCTTTCATTCTCAAGTGGTGTTCTTGCAGTAGGGGTTGACGATAGTTCAATCGAATTAGATTCAGATGCAGTTCAAGTAAAAGCACTTGGTGTCACAAATGCCATGTTGGCAGGGTCAATCAATGAAGGTAAACTTGCAGGTGGCATTACAAATGCAAAACTTGCTAACTCAGCAATCACTATTGATGGTACATCAGTATCACTTGGTGGTTCAATAACTACAACAAATACACAATTAACAACAGAACAAGTCGAAGACATTGTTGGTGGTATGTTAGATGGTACCGAAACAGGTATATCTGTATCATATGACGATACAGATGGTAATCTTGACTTTGTGATTGGAACTGACGCTATAACAAATGACATGTTGGCAGGTTCTATCAATCAATCTAAACTTGCAGGTTCAATTGCAAACGCAAAACTTGCTAATAGTACGATAACAATCGATGGTCAATCAGTTGCATTGGGTGGTTCAGTCACAACAACTAACACTCAATTATCAACAGAGAATGTGCAAGATATCGCTGGGGCGATGTTCTCAAGTAATACTGAAAGTGGTATTACTGCAACATATCAAGATGCAGATGGTACAATCGATTTGAATGTTAATGACCCAACAATATCCTTGACAGGCGATGTGACAGGTTCTGCTACAATGACCAACTTAGGTAATGTTAGTATCGCTGCTACAGTCGCTGCTAACTCAGTCGCACTTGGAACAGACACAACAGGTAATTATATTGCCGCTGTAAGTGCAGGAACTGGTATCTCAGTAAGTGGTTCTGGTGAGGGTGCAACATCAACAGTATCTATTGGACAGGCAGTTGGCACTTCAGACAATGTTGAATTTGGAAACTTAGTTCTTTCAGGCAACTTAACAGTTAATGGTACAACAGTAACCAACTCTTCAACAAATACAACTATCGAAGACCAACTTATAGAGTTAGGGACAGGTAATAGTGGTTCTGCTTCAGGCGATGCAGGTTTTGTTATTGAAAGAGGAAGTGATGCCAATGTATTTATTGGTTGGGATGAAAGTGCTGATGCAGTCACATTCGGAACAGGAACATTTACAGGTGCATCAAGTGGTGATTTAACGATTACACCAAGTGCAGTAAACACTGGCGCATTGACAATTACAAATGCAACAAACAGTGGTGGCACAGCGAGAAACATATATCAGTCAACATCAGCTCCAGGCGGAAGTGATGGCGCAGTTGGCGATTTATGGGTTCTTTACTCTTAATAAATAGAATAGTATTTTAAGGACTATATAATATGGCGACAGGCTCACAAAAGGTAAAAACACCAACCGGTTGGAATAGTACCAGAGGTGCATGGGTAAAAACAGACTCAGGCACATGGAAAGCTGCTGACCAAATTTATGTAAAGACGCCGACAGGTTGGAATAATGCTTCTGGACAACAGAGTACTCAACAACCTTATCCCTATATCGCAAACGCACAAGAACCCAATATAAGAAACAAACAGAAT
>ERZ802830.292-NODE-292-length-49433-cov-14.4804_pt1 | contig 49433 bp, 41 predicted proteins | sample MGYA00345654_ERZ802830 | MGnify/ENA primary metagenome ERZ802830 (study PRJEB30503, sample SAMEA104212375) | marine metagenome | biome: Westerlies Biome; feature: [SRF] surface water layer (ENVO:00010504) within the epipelagic zone...; material: water...
TTGTGCTGCGCTCAGTTTGCCTGGGCTAGCGATTCCAATTCGATATTCGAGCACGCCTCAAAAGCGATACTGTAGCTGTGGCAACGCGCCTCGTGATCGAAAATCTGTGAAGTGATAATCAACTCGTCGACTTGGGTTTGTGCGACAAACTCGGCAACTTGATCGCGAATCTGCTCGACATCACCGACTGCCGCTGCGGCATCGGATTGAGCAAGAATGCTCTGCTCAGCAGTTGTCAAAGTGGTCTCAAAGTTATCGATCGGTGGCGGTAATGGTCCCGGACGGCCTTGACGAAGGTTTAATAGCGCGCGCAAGCCTGAGGTGCGCAACCGCTGCGCTTCGGCCTCGGTATCAGCGGCGCATATGTTGTAACCCAACATCACATAGGGTTTATGTAGTTGCTCTGACGGTGTGAATTCCTCTCGGTACAAAGCAATCGCACGCATCATTGCGGCGGGTGCAAAGTGCGACGCAAAGGCAAATGGTAAGCCGAGTATGGCGGCTAGCTGAGCGCCGAATAAACTGGACCCTAGAATGTACAGTGGCACATTGGAGCCTTGCCCTGGAATGGCCAAAACCTTTTGGTTCTCCTGAGCGTCCGCCAGATATCCCTTGAGTTCGAGCACGTCCTGCGGAAATTTATTCGGGTCGCTGTGCAGAGTTCTACGCAGGGCGTGGGCTGTCATGCCATCGGTCCCTGGGGCGCGGCCTAAACCTAGATCAATGCGGTTCGGGTACAGGGCGGCCAGCGTGCCGAATTGCTCGGCTACCATCAGTGGTGCGTGATTCGGCAGCATGATGCCTCCAGAGCCCACGCGTAAAGTGCTGGTGCCGCCGGCAATGTGCCCAATAACCACGGCTGTGGCTGCACTGGCAATGCCGGGCATATTATGGTGTTCGGCAACCCAGTAACGGTAATAACCTAGCCCTTCGGTATGCTGGGCTAAACTCAGACTATTGCTTAATGCTTGGCTCGGATCTGCTCCGGCGGTAATTGGCGAAAGATCTAAAACAGATAGAACTGGCATATACCCCTCCATGCGCTTGGGCAGATAGTGTAGTCGGAAATGTGGTAAAACTCGCGGTTAAATCCAGCAAGATATTGGCATGGATCAATGTTTGCGGCGCCTTGGCGCAGTTTGGCAGGGTCTGGGTCGGCCCGAATATCGATTTCACAGGGGGTGGTATGGCTGATTTTTCTAGAGTTACGTATTCGGTGAGCGACGGCGTAGCGCGCATTACCTTAGATCGAGCGGATCTCCGTAATGCGCAAGATAAAGCCATGCTGTATGAGCTCAATGATGCGTTCGATCTTGCAGCACAGGATGATGACGTCAAAGTAGTGGTGTTAGCGGCCAACGGACCACATTTTTCCTCTGGCCATGATCTCGCGGACCGTAGCGAATTGAGTGACTTTACCCCGGTCAGCAACTGGGGGGGATATACGAAACCCGGTGCAGAGGGTCGTCAGGCACTAGAAGAGGAAATCTACTTGGGGCTATGCTGGCGCTGGCGGAATTTACCAAAGCCAACAATAGCGCAAGTGCAGGGTAAGGTCATCGCAGGCGGTCTGATGCTGGTTTGGGTTTGCGATTTGATTGTGGCTACGACTGAAACGACGTTCTCTGACCCAGTGGTTGCCTTTGGTGTAAACGGCGTTGAGTATTTTGCACACCCTTGGGAATTTGGCCCTCGCAAAGCCAAAGAGTTATTGTTTACCGGTGGACGCATGAGCGCCGAGGAAGCGCATTCTTGCGGCATGGTGAATCATGTTGTGCCGACCGGCGAATTATCTGAGTTCACCGATCAATTGGCCGCCCGCATTGCGCAACGCCCGAGCATGGGCCTGCGGTTGGCAAAGCAGAGTGTTAACCAGGCCCAAGATGCTCAGGGCTTTTATTCGGCCCTGCAGGCAGCAATGTCACTGCAGCAGTTAGGTCATGCCAATAACGAAATTGTCCATGGTCGTGCGGTAGATCCTGCAGGCGCAGAAGTTATCAAGCGCGAGGCAAAATTACCTTAAGGTTCAGCCGCCAACGGCAGCTAAACCATACAGCGCTAGCGTCCGGTAAAATTTGGTTTACGCTTCTCCAGAAATGCGTTGAGGCCTTCTTCGAAATCCTCGCTTTGAAACATCCCAGCGAGGTGGACCATTAAATGATCCACCGCGGTATCGTAGGATTCCTCTAGGCCCATGCGCATCATACGCTTGGTGGTCTGCACGGCCATCGGTGCGTTCTCGGCTATTTCCTGCGCCCACGTCATGGCTGTGGGTAATAGCTCGTCAACCGGCACGACCGTATTTACCAAGCCGAGTTCCAGGCTTTCGGCGGCATCGACCGTGCGCGCTCGGTAGTAGAGTTCAGCGGCTTTGGCCCAGCCAACGAGTCGTGGCAGTAACCATGTGCCGCCACTTTCGGGTACCACATTACGTTTTGCTGTGACCGCAGCAAGTTTTGCATTTTCAGACATGATGCGAATGTCACACAGCAAGGTCATGTCCATACCGTAACCCGCGGCGGCACCATTGATGGCACATATAATTGGGGTATCGCAGTGCCACATCACGTTAATCGGCGCGTCTCTTAGATCAAATAAACGTCGAGTCGGTCGGTTGTCACCGGTTTTTTTGGTGGTGTCTTCACCGCCGTCCTCGCGCCGCGCACTGGTGTCGATCAAATCCAAGCCGGAACAAAAGCCTTTGCCGTTACCAGTCAGGACAATGCAGCGTATGTCCGGATCTTTGTCCGCTTCCACTACCTTGGAGGAGAGTTCGTTCAGCATCTCGCGACTGATGGCGTTCAAGCGATCGGGCCGATTTAGGGTGATGAGTAAAACGTGATCGTGTTGGTCAACCAGTAGTTGATCAGTGGTGGATGCTGAAATCGCCATAGTTGTCTCCTCAAAGATAGTGATAAAGATGTTAGGCACCTTTTCATCGAAAGAGAAGTGCCGCAGAATGGCGCGTTTTATTTTGCCCAGAGGTACCGTGAATTACCCCTCGATGTCTGTCTTTTTTTGGGAGCGCGTGGAAAAAATGCACGCCTGTAAATTGATTTCGTCGGTCGTATTGGCCAGCCTGTTTTTCGGGTCTCCAGTTATTGCTGATCCCGGCGTTGTGGTGGGTAGCTACAGTAGCCAAACCAATGCCGAAGCCGCCGCTTTGGCTGCACGCGACAAGCTTCTAAACCAAGGCTTAGAAGTGCGTGTGCAGGTTGTACCCGCCGCAAACAGCAGTTTGGATCGTTTGAGTAAGGTACCTGCCAGAGTTGTCGTGCTGCCTCGATCAGGTACAGGAGTGCGGACCTTATTGCGCAGGATTCGCGCGCTGGGCTTCGCAGATGCGTGGTACCTTGCAGAAACTGGCATGTCTGTGGCGCCCGTGCAGCAACTTCGCAGTGCTGTTACATCAGCGCAGCCGACCCCCACTGTGGCGCCAGTCCTTCAAACCAAGCAACCCGCGGAAGCTCAGCCGACTCTGGCCGCAATGCCCCGCACAAGTGCAGGGCGACAATCGGTTATTGGCCAAGAAGCAGGCGTTGATCTGCATCGCTTGAGCATTCAGACCCTTGCAGAAGCCGATGTGGATGTGGTGATTGACGGTAAGGTGGACGAGGCTCTTTGGCAACAATTCCCTTATTACGACAACATGTTGGTTGCTATTCCCGCGCTGGTTACGCCCGCAGAATACGCTACGCAAATGCGTATATTCGCAACGGAAAAAGGTTTGTACGTGAGCTCTGTTATGGAACAGCCGCCAGAGTCATTGGTGAAGCGCTACTCGCGTCGGGATGATTTTTTTGATCGCGACACGTTTGGCGTCACGATCGATGCGTCTGGTGAGGCCTTGGTAGCCTATTGGTTCTTCGTCGCGCTTGGCGATAGTTTGTCCGATGGTAAGGTATTGCCAGAACGTCGCTTTGCGCGCGATTGGGATGGTCCTTGGTTAGGCAAATCCGCGACGACTGACAGCGGCTGGAGCGTAGAGTTTTTCCTACCGTGGTCGATGATGAATATGCCTGAGATCGAAGGACCCAGAACCATCGGTTTCGCGGCGAAACGTAATATTTCTGCTACGAATCAATCCTACGGCTGGCCTGGCTATCCTCAGTCTTCCTCGCGATTTGTGTCGGCTTTGAACGAGTTGGAGGTGGTCGGTGTTCAGCCGCGTGCCCAAGTTTCTGTTATACCCTTTGCGTCCGCGACGGCAGATGAGGTGTCGGGAGAGGTGACTCCCAAAGTTGGTGTCGACTTTGCCTGGAAGCCGTCGCCTAAATTGGAGCTTTCAGGAACGGCAAACCCCGACTTTGGTGCAGTCGAAGCCGACGACGTTGTGCTTAACCTGACGGCAAGCGAAACCTTCTTTCCAGAAAAGCGCTTGTTCTTTTTGGAGGGAAACGAGGTTTTCACAGTCATGCCTCGAGACGACTTTATGAGCATTTACAGGGATGCCGTAAACGAAGACTACGCAACGACCTCGCGTCAGGTTTACTTGCGCGACTACGTGCCTATGCCGGTATCCCTACTGAATACCCGTCGTATTGGTGGTACTGCTAATCAGGTCGACGTCGCCGCGGACGTTACCCCAGATCGAGGTCAACGAGACGTTCCTACTGATCTTATAGGGGCAGCGAAAGTCACTGGATCGGCTGGTGATTTCCGCTATGGAATGTTGGCGGCGGTAGAAAATGATGTGAATTGGATCGGCTCAGATTCGTTGGGAGCGGCCGTAGACATCGAGAGTCCGGGTCGTGATTTCGCAGTCGCCCGACTCACTTACGAGAATATTGGGCGCACAAGACGTTCGCTCGGGTATATGGGCACGTTTGTCGGCGGCCCAATTTATGACGCTGCCGTTCACAGTATTGACGCGCACTACGGCGCTGGATCGGGAAAGCTTAAGGCCGATGTGCAGCTAATTAGCAGTGATCGCGCCGATATCCAAGGCTATGGAGGGATGTTTGACGTCACCTACGCTCAAGCCAACGGGTTGCGGCATAAATTTGAAGTCGATTATATGGACGAGAACGTTAATTTTAACGATCTAGGATTTTTGCTGCGCAACAACTACGGCCGTCTTCGTTACGCAGTAATGTTTAGTAAGAATCGTCTAACTTCGAACTTGTCGAATTTTCGAACTACGCTCAGTGCTATCCAGCAGTACAATATCGATCATGGGCAAATTACCGACAGCTCTTTGTTGTGGCGTTCCTCGGTCGTTTTGCCTGGTCGCAATACGCTGCGGATGGGAGTTGGATATTTCCCTCAGCGTTACGAAGATATAGAAAGCCGCGGCAACGGAGCCTACCGGGTTGACGCCGGTGGTTGGTGGGAGGCTGTGCTGTCAACGGATGCGGCAAAAATGTTCAGTTATTCTGCAGGACTTTCTTCGGTTCGGGAGCCCTTGGGCGGCTGGAGCCATACCTACAAAGCAGGCGTTACTATTCGTCCGTTAGATGCGGTAAGTATGGAGCTTGATCTGCAGTATCGTGACCGTAATGGTTGGATGGTGCATCAAGGCGGGCGTCAGTTTGGCAGATTTTATGCGAGCGAATGGCAGCCGAGCTTCGACATCAATTGGTTTATCGCGCCGGGTCACCAAGTTCGCTGGAATCTTCAATGGGCTGGTGTGCGGGCGGTGGAGGACGGCTTCTACGAAATTCCTGCGGGCGGCGGGGAATTGGAAGACGCCGCGCGGGCTCAGACCAGTTACAACTTTGATGTCGGACTTTTGACCACCCAGCTACGTTATCGATGGGAAATAGCTCCACTTACGGATTTTTACCTCGTTTATAACCGGGGTAATTCGCTGCGCAACTCGATTGGGTTCGATGCCACTGAGACTGAGTTGGGACAGCTGTTTTCTGACAGCTATGACGATCCAATAATCGACACTTTTGTGGCCAAGTTGCGGTATCGGTTTGGGAATTGATGCGGATTGATATTTTTAATGTGATAGAGGGGACAAGATGAAAAAGTTTGCAATAAAAGGCCTGGTAGTTGGCCTTCTCTTTGGGTTTTCAATAACAACTGCAGCCAAGGAAATCGGCTCGTCAAAACCAGAGCGCCAGGGCTATTCCTCTGAGCGACTTGAAAAAATTACCGAATTTATGAATTCAAAAGTCGCAGACGGCACCATGGTGGGCGGCATGGGCGTAATAGCTCGTAATGGTAAAGTGATTTATCAACAAACCTATGGGCAGGCGGATCGAGAGGCCGGCCGACCAATGGAGGATGACGCGATTTATCGAATCTACTCCATGTCTAAGCCGATCACGGCTGTTGCTTTGATGATGCTATATGAAGACGGCAAGTTCCGCCTCAATGACCCTATCGCGTTGTACATGCCTGAATTTGCCAATTTGAAAGTGGCCACCTCCACTGCGGGTACGAACATCGTCTCGGACGGCACCACCAGCCGAACGGTAGGTACTGGTGACGATAGTTTGGTCGGAGAGTGGCGTAAGCCCTCCCGTGAACCAACGATTCGTGATTTGCTCCGCCACACAGCAGGTATGACTTATGGCGTATTTGGTAATACGGAAGTGGATCAGTTGTACCGCAAAGCAGGGCTTTTAGGCGATATGACTCTAGCTGAGTTTACTCAAGCACTTGGCCAGTTACCTCTGCAGTACGATCCAGGTTCGCAATGGCACTACAGCGTTTCGGTAGACGTTCAAGGTCGATTGGTTGAAGTGTTGTCAGGTATGAGCTTTGGTGAATTTCTCAAGCAACGAATTTTCGAACCACTAGAGATGCGCGATACAGACTTTCAGGTGAATGAAGGTAATAAAGATCGTTTAGCGCAGATGTATAAGCCCGAGGGTGTTGATGCGAACAATTTCTTTTCGCAAGCGACCGGTACCGGTTTGGAAGTGGCGGATGCCTTTGCGAGTGCTCGCTATATTTACGGTGGCAAGTTTGAAAGTGGCGGCGGCGGTTTAATATCGACGGCGCGGGATTACTTGCGCTTCAGTCAGATGCTTTTGAATGGCGGCGAACTCGACGGTGCACGCATTCTGTCACCAAAAACCATTCAGTTGATGACTACTAATCACCTTGGCGAGTTGCCCATGGGCTTTGGCCGTAGCGGTGCAGGATTTGGCCTTGGCTTTGGTGTGGTGCTAAATCCTGGAGAAGTTGGAGAAGTCAGTTCGGCAGGCGAGTATAACTGGGGTGGGGCCGCCGGTACGCGCTTTTGGATCGACCCCCAAGAGCAATTGATTGGCCTGTTTATGGTGCAAAGTATCCCGCATCGAACGCGCTTGGCGGATGACTTCAAAGTGCTGACTTACGGCGCAATGATTGAACGTCAATAGTAATAACAGCGCGCAGACCCATCTTTATATGCGCAGGGTTTTGCTATGGATCGTCGGGTTCTTAGGTGCCGTCTTGGGGCTGGCGATGCTGGCCCTGCAGATGCTTGGGATGTCGCCTACGAGCCTATCTGCCAACATCGCTGTGGGCACGGGTATGGGCGCCAAGATGGCCTGCTCTGGGCGCTTTATAAGTGGTTTTGATGAAGCGCAGATACGCGACGATTTAGTCTCCTATAGTCCGGCCTATGAGTGGATTGCAATTACCCTTGATGATAAAGGACGCCGAGCGACGGCAGATCTGTTGGGATTCTCCCGAACCTCGGCAACTTTTCGGCAGGGGCTTGGCTGCACGCTAGATGCGGACGCGAATTCGCCGGAGTATATAGGCTTACTGGATCGCCTCGATCCACCGATTGCGCCCCAAGTGGCTGGACAAAATTTTTGGCCTGTAGGAACGCAGGTTGCTGAACCTGATGCGGATTTGGTGGCAGCGCTGGCCCAATCCATGGCCCAAGATCTGCAACAAGATTTACAGACTCGCGCCTTAGTCTTGGTTCAAGCAGGCCGAATCGTAGCGGAAGCTTATGCGCCCGGTATCGCGCCTGATACCCCTCTCATGGGCTGGTCGCAGGGTAAAAGTCTAACTGCTCTGATGCTGGGTTGGCTGGAGATGCGCGGTCAGTTGTCGGTTACTGAGGAAAATCTTTTTCCAGTTTGGGCGAATGATTTAAGAGCAAAGATCCGCATCGAGAATCTGCTGCAAATGAGCAGTGGTCTCGATTTTGCTGAGGTCTATGCTCCCGGCTCGGATGCCACTCGGATGCTGTTTATGGACCCGGTGGCGTCTGCCCTGCCAATGCAAAGCGCACTAAAACACCCGCAGGGTAGCCATTTTTATTACTCTTCTGGTACCACCAACCTCCTGACATTGCTTTTCAGTGAGCGAGTCGGTGGTCCGCAAAATGCGCTAAACCACCTCTATCGAGACATTCTATGGCCATTGGGTATGCGTCATACGACACTAGAGCCTGATGCCAGTGGTGTATTTGTGGGCAGCTCTAATATTTATGCGTCAGCTCGAGATTGGGCACGCTTGGGGCAGTTGTTCTTGCAACAGGGCGAACTTAACGGTGTGCGCATTGCCAGCAGGAATTACATGCAGGCTTTAGCGCAACCCAATGCCAGCAGTAACGGCGCTGCCTATGGTTACCAGGTGTGGCTGAATCGGGGTGGTAAAGTATTGCGCTGGCCTGATTTGCCCGCCGATGCCTATGCCTTCATGGGCAATCGCGGTCAAGTTGTGATGATTATTCCATCTCTGGACACTGTAATGGTTCGGTTGGGCTGGAGCGTCAAAGACTACCCCCGAAATGCACGCTTCGCGGAGTGGCTGCGCGTACTCGACGCGGACTAACTCTCGAAGCGGGTTAAACACTGTGTCGATAGTTTTTGCGGATAAAGTCTGCGCCTTTCTCAGCGATCATTACCGTGGGTGCGTTGGTGTTGCCGGAGGTAATGGTCGGCATAATGGACGCGTCGACAACCCGTAATCGGTGCACTCCGCGGACGCGTAGCTGGTCATCTACAACGGCCATTGAGTCTTTGCCCATTTTACAAGTCCCAACAGGGTGGAAAATGGTAGTGCCTAGATCGCCAGCTGCTTGGGCGAGGTCGTCGTCCGTGATTAGATGCGCACCGGGTTTAAGCTCGTGCGGTGCGAAAGGAGCGAGTGCCGGTGCCGCCATAATTTCTCTGGTAAATTTCAAACCAGCAACAGCGGTAGCACGATCTTCTGCAGTAGACAAATAGTTGGGTTGTATCAGCGGGGCACTGTCTGGATTGCGATCACGAAGGGATATTTGGCCTCGACTGGTGGGCCGGACATTACACACCGATGGTGTAATTGCATTGTATTTATGCAAAGGCGAGCCGAATTTGTCCAAGGAGAGCGGCTGCACATGCCATTCGATATTTGCCGTAGATTGACTGGGATCACTTTTTGCAAAAGCGCCCAACTGCGAAGGTGGCATAGTCAGCGGACCGGTCTTGCGCAGAAAGTACTCAAGGCCCATCAGCGCCATGCCCCAAGGCGTGCGAGCCCTTTGATTTAGGGTAACCGTATTGTCGACAGAATATATTGTGCGGATCTGCAGATGATCCTGAAGATTTTCGCCAACGCCAGGCAGTTCGATGAGCGTCTGAATATCGTGTTTGTGCAGGACCTCCGACGCACCGATGCCAGAGAGCTGCAATAGTTGCGGCGAGGCGATAGCGCCTGCGGCTAAGATTACCTCGTTATTCGCGTGAAACAACTGCTCATGGCCGTCGTGCCGAACCTTAACGCCAGTGGCCGTAGGCTCTATTGGGTTGTCGTCAAAGCAGATCTCACGCACGCTGGCCTCGGTCAAAATCGTTAGGTTTGATCGACCTTTAATTGGGTCCAAGAAGGCGCGAACCGCGCTCCAGCGTTTGCCGTTGCGCTGATTCATTTGGAAATAGGCGTTACCGAAATTATCACCACGGTTGAATTCGTCGATTTTTGGGATGCCACACTCTTCGGCGGCATCTCGCCAAGCATCTAAAATTTCCCAGTTCACGCGTCGTTCTTCAACGCGCAATTCGCCATTACCTCCGTGAAAGTCATCGGCACCGTGCTGATAGCTTTCGGAACGTCGGAACACCGGCAATACGTCTTGCCACCCCCAGCCGCTGTTCCCAAGCCCGGCCCAGTGGTCGTAGTCGGATTGTTGGCCGCGCATGTAAATCATGGCGTTGATGGACGAACAGCCACCCAAAACTTTACCTCGCGCGTAACCGATACTGCGGCCGTTCAAGCCTGCCTCGGCTTCGGTCTCAAAGCACCAATCGGTCCTTGGGTTGCCAATGGTATAGAGGTAGCCGACAGGAACGTCGATCCAGAAGTAGTTGTCCTTTTTGCCGGCTTCAAGCAGTAACACTTGCTTACTAGGATCCTGAGACAAACGATTGGCCAGTACGCAGCCCGCGGTACCGGCACCGACAATAATGTAATCAAAACGGCGGTTGGACGAGTCTGTCATGGTTTACCTTCTCCGTTGAGTGGCCGTCGCCTAATGAGTAGTGATGCGAGATGCTAGGCTGGTAGGCCAGAATGTCAATTGCGAGAGCCGTATTGGTCTCTCATGATCATCGACGCTCGACTACCTTTAAAGCCATCGGTGCGGTTATGCTTGATTGAAAGAGAGTAAGGAGAAGAATCGGATGAAACTTTATATGGTGCCAGCAGCACCCAACCCCACGAAGGTGATGCTCTACATTGCCGAACGCGAGGCCGCCGGTGCTGTTTTGCCCGTTGAGCAAGTTGTTGTGAATACTCTTAAAGGCCGACATAAGGAGCCCGAACACCTAGCTCGTAATCCCTTTGGCACGCTGCCGGTTCTGGAGATGGCAGATGGACGCTATTTACTGGAGTCTTTATCGATTATTCGCTTTTTGGAAACCATTCAACCTGAGACTGCGCTAGTGCGGGGCGATACTGCAGCTCAGGCGTTAGCTTACGACCTCGAGCGTACGGTGGAGCTAAGGTTTGCAAATTTTGTGGGTCGTTATGTTCATGCTACAAACTCGCCACTCGGTTTGCCGGCCGATCCGCAATTAGCTAACGAATTGCGCGGGTCGATGAGTCAGGCGTTGGATTATTTGCAGAGCTTACTTGCGGATAGTCGCGACTGGTTGGGAGGCGAGCAAGTGTCTATAGCCGACATCACTTTGCAGTCTGCTTTGCAATTCGCACGTTTTGCTAAAGTGGATGTCGTGGAAGGGTACGCAGCGCTGCAGGCATGGGATCAGCGCTATCGACAACGTCCCGCAGCGCAGTCGGTGTTGCGGTTCTAAGCTTCCGGCAGGGGGGTAAAGCTAGCTGCTTTTGTCAGGCCAGTACTTCTCTTTCAGCAGACGTTTATACAGCTTGCCCGTGGGTAGCCTCGGCAGTTCATCGCTAAAGTCGATAGAGCGGGGGATCTTGTACGCGGCGAGGTGCTGCTTTGCGAATGCCATCAGTTCTTCGACCAAGTGCCCATCTTGAGCAATGCCGTTGGAGGGCTGCACTACGGCTTTTACCTCCTCGCCGAAGTCTTGATTGGGCACGCCGAATACGGCTACGTCTTCAACACTCGGATGTAATATGAGGGCGTCTTCTATCTCTCGTGGGTAGATGTTCACGCCCCCGGAAATAATCATGTATGCCTTGCGGTCGGTAAGGTAAAGGTACCCGTCTTCGTCGATATAGCCGACATCACCGAGGGAACTCCAATTGCGATGTGTGGGGTGAGTGGCATTCGATGTCTTTTCTGGCGCGTTGTGATATTCGAACGCCATGGCGGGCTGCTCGAAGTAAATCATGCCTTCGTCGCCAGGGTTTTGCTCGATACCGTCCTCGTCGCAAATATGCAGAACGCCGCTATGGGCTTTGCCAACCGAACCGGGGTGTGCCAACCATTCATCCGGACCAATGACAGTAGAGCCGTTACGCTCGGTGCCAGCGTAGTACTCCCATAAAATGGGCCCCCACCATGTCATCATTTGGTGTTTGATCTCCACCGGGCAGGGCGCGGCCGCGTGGATAGCGCAGCGGTGTGAGCTTAAATCGTAGCGTTGGCGAAGATCGTCGGCCAGCTTCAGCATGCGTACAAACATTGTTGGCACCCATTGAGAATGGGTGATTTGATAGTCCTCAATGTACTTGAGAGAAAGTTCTGGGTCGAAGCGCTGCATCATGACAACTTGACCACCGAGCGCCAGAGTGCGCATGCAATAGCCGAAGGGGGCGGCGTGATAGAGCGGCGCGGGCGACAGATAAATCGAGTCCGCATCGATTCCGTAGGGATTATTGATCTCCACTCCGGGAAAACCGCCGCTGATGTGCGCACCGCTCAGCGGCCGCTTGATGCCCTTTGGCTGACCTGTGGTTCCGGAACTATAGAGCATGGCATCGCCGGCGGGTTGCTGAGCCAAGGGTGTTTTGGGCTGCGTCTTCAGTGCACCCTCATAAGCTTCATATCCGGCGACTGACGCTCCGGTAATAAAGCGTTCTTCGCATGCAGCCGTCAGATCTGGCAATTCTTCGGTGATAGCCAAAGCGTCAGAGGTAAATAGCGCCCTACTGTTGGAGTCGTTAATGATGTACGCGGCTTCCTCGGCGGTCAGGTAACGATTGATGCACGTTATGTATAAACCGGAGCGATATGCGCCCCATGCGATTTCGAAAAAAGCCAGATCGTTCTGCATTAGCAGACTGATATGGTCACCCGGTCGTAAGCCTCGGGCATACAGGAGCTGTGCCACTTGGTTTGATCTCTGATCGAGTTCTTGCCAGCTAAGGTTTGCCCCTGACGTCGCATCGATCACGGCGTTGGTATGAGGTTTTAGGGTTGCCCAGTGTCCGGGATACATGGCGATGTGGCTCTTATCTTTGCGCTTTGCCGGCGACTAACGCAGTGGCGCGTCCAGTTTGGCCAGCGTCGCTGCCATGTCCTCTGCTGAGGTACTGGGCCGTACGTCACGATCTATTGCCACGATTGTTCCCTCGCCGTCCATATAAAAGGTATGCCTCTGTGCATAACCCCCTGCGCTGAGCACACCGAACTGCTCAGCTACCCGCTTACTGGTATCGCTCAAGAGCGGAAAGTCCGCTTTTTGCTCGGCTGCAAAGCCTTTGTTGTCGGCGAGAGCGTCGACACTCGCCATGTAATAGCGCACATTGTATTGACTGAGCAAATGACCGTTTTCCGCAAGCGATTTGCACTCGATTGTACAGCCGCTGGTATAGGCTTTTGGAAACCAAGCCACTACGACCCAACTGCGGTCGGCCGCCGTTAGGGTGTGGGTTTCACCATCCGTCCCAGGTAGCTCGAAATGCGGTGCGCGATCGCCAACCTGCAAAACGCCAGCCATGCTCGGCGCGCTGCAAAGTGCGCCCAGCAGGCTGATAAGCGTAACCATGCAGCGTACCATGCGTGGTCCTTTCACAGGATTTCTCCCGCGATTAACTCCAACGCTTCAGGTTGCTGGCATCCAAGTAACATGGAGGCCACCTGACCATTAGTGCCTGCAGTCTTCCAGCGTTGCAGTCGTTCTTTGATGCGTTCCGCAGGGCCGACCAAGTGGCATGCGTCGATAAGTTCGGCCGGAACCGCTGCAGCGGCTTCATCTTTGCGACCCGCTAAAAATAGATCTTGAATCTCTACGGCCGCATCGGCAAAACCTAGTGCCTTAGCATAGTTGTTGTAAAAATTCTTGTCTCGAGCCCCCATGCCGCCAATGTATAGGGCCATATTGGCACGAAGCGGCATCATGCATTTTTCCACATCATCGCCCATAGACACAGTGACAAAGGGCGAAACGTCGAATTGGCTCATATTCTTATCGCCTGCGGCCGCAAAACCCTCGCTGATTGGCTCGTCGAATACATGGTGCTTTTCTGGATCCATCCAGATCGGAAAGAAGCCGTCACAGACTTCGGCTGCGGCAGCGACACCCTTGGGGGTGATGCTGGCCGAGAAGATTGGAATGTCTTCTTCGCAATGCAAGATGCTCTTTAGCGGCTTGCCAAGCCCGGTTGCTCCTGGACCGGCGTAGGGTAATTGATACAGTTCGCCCTCGAAACTCAGCGGTGCTTCGCGCTTAAATATCTGCTTCATAATCTGCACATATTCCTTTAGGCGGGTTACTGGTTTGCCATAGGGCACACCGTGCCACCCCTCGACCACTTGCGGTCCGGATGCACCCAGGCCGACAATAAATCGTCCGCCAGAAAGTTCTGCCAAACTCATTGCCGTCATGGCGGTCATAGCCGGCGACCGAGCAGGCATCTGCATTATGGCGGTACCTACTTTGATTTTATCGGTATGCGCGAGCATCCAGGTTGCGGGGGTTACCGCATCACCGCCCCAGGCTTCGGCGGTCCAGACAGAGTCGAAGCCGAGCGTCTCAGCGTGCTTTATCACGTCCAAATTGACGCGTACGCGCGGCCCAATGCCGCCTGCCAACAATCCTAGTTTCATGATTTATCTCCCTATCTCAAACTTAAACAGTGCTACCTGGATTGGTAAGTTTCTTATTTAACTCGTCGGAGTCAGCCAAATCTTGTGCCAGCGTTCGTGCGCCAATTAGAAAATGCACCGCAGACCACGCGTTTAAGATGACTGAGGCGCATAGCGCATAGCGAATAGAATCTTCGCCGGTTGCTGGCATTAGTACGTCGCTGAGAACGCCGACGAGCGTAGGTCCAAGCCCCATACCGATCAGATTCAATACGAACAGCAATATTGCAGCGGCAACCGCTCGCATGCGCAGCGTAACCAGTCCCTGAGTCATTGCAAACGCTGGCCCTAAGTACATGCCCGATAAAATTGATATCGGAAATAGAACTGCGATCGCGGTCATAGCGTTGCTGTCGAGATAAGCCCACAATTGCAGCGGGACCATAGCGATGAGTGAAGCGGCGGGTATCCAAAAATACCAGCGTTTTTCGCCGGTTTTGTCGGAGATTTGATCGCCTAAAAAACCACCTAAAAATGTTCCGATCGCGCCAATGAAGTAAACCATACCCAACCAATAGCCGGTTTCAGTATAGGAAAGGTCGTGGACCCGATTTAGGAATGATGGATTCCAGTTCGTTGCACCGTAGCTCACAAAAGCATGGAGGCCGGCTGCTATAGACAAGTGTCGGAACGAGCGTTTGGCCCACAAGTAGGTAAATACCTCCTGCCAGCGCGGCGCATCGCCAGCTGTGTTATTTGCTGCAGTGACGTTTGAAGTTTCCAAGGCGTCGCGCTGCGGTATGTTATTCGGTTCTGGCTCTGGACTATGCGGTAAATCGGACATACCTCGAGGCGGCTCTCTTAATGTAAGAGCGACGAGCGCTGCGACAAGTAAGCCGGGAAGGCCTACAAGGAAGAATGTTGCTCTCCAACCCAGATTGTCGGCACCCCAGCCGCCGATTGTGGTGCCTATCCAAGAGCCGATGGGTATACCTAGGGCGTAGATCGACAGCGCCGTTGCTCGCGTGGAAACGGGGAAATAATCCGATATTAACGAATGGCTGGGTGGACTTGCACCGGCCTCCCCCACACCTACGCCGATGCGAGCGAGGAGCAGCCAAAAAAAGTTGGTTGCTAAACCGCACAGAGCGGTCATGACGCTCCATACTGCCATTGCGGCAGCAAGTATTTTTACGCGACTTTTGCGGTCTGCAAGCATTGCTATGGGAATGCCAAGCGTTGCATAAAAGACGGCGAATGCGAGACCACCGAGCAAACCTAGCTGAAAATCGTTGAAGAGCAGATCCTTTCGGATGGGCTCGAGAAGAACGGCTAAGATTTGGCGGTCAACGAAGTTAACGACATAACCGATCACTAATACAGCTAAGGCATAATAGCGATACCCTTTACTGAAACTTGTTTTGTTGTTCAATTTTTTCTCTTTTTAGTCGCGGCGATCTAACAGCCACCACCGCATAGTTCGTGTGACTAAGTCGGCAGCATCCTGCTGCACAAAGTGATTCGCTTTTGGTGTTGTGACCAGCGTGACGTTATTGTCCACCCAATCCCAAGTGTTGTTTAACCCATCTGAGTGTAAAGCGGTATCTTGCAGGCCATGAAAAATAAGTACCGGCATAGCCAGTTTTGGCAGTGGCTCGCTGGTTGCAACAGGGCTAGGCTGGCCCGCTCTGGGGTAGTTGGCTTTGTAGAAATTGAGCATGCCGTTGAAGCTCGAGCGCGCAAATGCGGCCTCGTATAAAACTTTTGCAGCCGGATCTTGTACCCAACGTGCAAGAGTTTGAGGATTCATTGGTCCGCCAAACATGATGTCAGGATCTTCGGCAGAACCCTCGATAAAACGCCGAGCATAGGCGCTGTTGCGCTGCTGTTCTGGGTTGTTCGCCAACTCCCGAGCCATGCCATTTGGGTGAGGCAGATTTAGAATGACAAGATTCTGCACAACCTCGGGTGCGTTAAAAGCAACTTGCCAGGCTACTGCGCCGCCCCAATCATGGCCAACCACAGTCGCTTGGGTTGCACCTGTGTCCCGAATCACAGCGATAACGTCGCTCACCAGGTTGTGCATTGCGTAAGATTCAACGCCACCCGGTTGGTCGCTGCGGTTATAACCGCGTTGATCCATTGCCACGACAGTGAAGTCTTTTTTCAGCCCGTTCATCTGGTGGCGCCAGCTATACCAGTAGTCGGGAAAGCCGTGAACCATGACCACTAGCGGTCCGCTACCGGCTTTGACGTAATGGATTTTTACGTCTTTATTGTGTGCGTAGTGGTGACTGACCTCCTGAGAGAGGTCTTCATGATGACTTGCTTGAGAAATTATTGGGCCGCTTGTGAAAAGTAGCGCCATTAATATGAGCAAAAACCGCTGGCTCATGGTTGGTTTCCCCCCAAACCAAATCCAAACCGTACCATTCAGGCTCGTTCTAGGGTAGCGTTTAACGTCGAACTTTGCGTTTCAGTCGGTCGAGTTTTTCCTTCCAATATTGGAATTCTTCGGGGTCGCCGCCGCGGTCGGGGTGCAATTGTTGGCACATGCGGCGCGCTTCTAGAATTTCTGCCACCGGTATGACCAACTCCAGACCCAATTCCTCGATTTCGGAAGGACTCAAGGTCTTTACTGGACTTGACTCTTCTGGCTGCCGGTAGAACCCGCGCCAGTTACTAGAGTTGCGGCTGGCGTAGGAAACAGGTCCGGACAAGCCGAGCTTCCATGGATGGTTTTTTGCCGGTTTTTTCATTGTGTCAGTGTAATCGGGTTATCGGCGCGCTCAAGCCTTTTCTTTGGCGAGAGTTTATTTACTCAACCGGACTGTTGGGCTTTCTTGCCAGCCATAACGGACGGATTTCGCTTGTACTTGCGGATGGTTAAGTGGTGCGGTGTACAGTAGCCATGGATGCTCGTTGCTTAGCCGGTAGCCTATGCTTGCGCCAATGGGGCTGCTTAAGTGCAGTCTTTCGTCTCGCCAAACGGCGATTGGCGGAGGTGTGCTTGGCTGCTCTCCTTGGGGCAGCAACTGCGAACGTAATTCAATCTCGTTCATGCGACTGGTGTCGCCGACGCGGGTCAAAAAGATATCGAGTTGCTGGCGCAGGCGTAACAGCGTTTTCGTATAAGCCGGGTCCTTAGCAAGATCAGTTATTTCATAGGGGTCATTCTGCAAATCATAAAGCTGTTGGTGGCCCGCTGGCTCGAACCAACGAGCTTGGATCGAATCGAGTTTCCCAGCGCTGAATTCGCTGCGCCAAGCTCTTACCATGTCTAGATTGTCACGATAATCTAGTGGGTGGCCGCCGGGGACTTGCGGGTAGTAACTGCGAATATATTTAAAACGTCGGTTGCGTATGGCACGTTGGCGGTCGGTAATTTCGTCAATGCGATCGCGACTGGCGTAGATGTATTCGCGTGGTGGGCTGTCGCCATTTAAGAAATTAACCCCATGCCAATAATTGGGTGGATTTTGGCCCCCCGCAATACCAAAAAGAGTGGGTGCCAGATCGACGAAGCTCACGAGTCGGCGGTCTGTGTTGGCCGTGTTTTGCCCGGGGTGACGCATCAGCATGGGTACGCGAATGCCCGAGTCAAATAATTCGCGTTTTGCTCTTGGCAGACCGTCACCGTGGTCGCTGGTCCAGATCACCAGAGTTGAATCAGCAAGACCATCCTCCTGCAGTGCCTGTAAAATTTCGCCAACCCGTTGATCCATCGCGTGAATGTTGTCGTAGTGGCGCGCAAGGTCATTGCGCACTGCTGGAAGATCGGGATAGTAGGGCGGTAAAGAGAGGGTCGCGGGGTCGGTAATGGTTTTCGCTATTAATCCCCTAGCTTTGCGCATGCGTTGGGTTTGGCTATGGCTTTGGCTATAGCTTGGTCCGTTGGCCCGCATGACACCGCTCTCGTGAGTATGCATCAGGTTAATGAGCCCAAAAAATGGTTTGTCCTTGGGTCGGTCTCGCCAACCTTCGGCGCGCTCGCCGTCCTTATCCCACAGAGTAAATGGTCCGCTGCCTGCCCGAATACCACTGAATTGGTAGTCCAGCTTGCCATCGGTGTAGGTGTAGTAGCCTAATCGGCGAAGCTTTTCGGGCAGCGCCCGCAGTTCGCTGGGAGGCTGGGCGAGATACCCTCCGAGTGGTGCGGTGGACGTGCGCATATGCTGTGCGCCAAAGCTGATTTGATGCTGCCCGGTGATCAGGGCAGCTCTACTTGGCGCGCAAACGCCCGCAGTAGTGAACACTTGAGTGAAACGCGTGCTTTGTTGTGCCAGGGCATCAAGGTTTGGTGTTCTAGCATGCGGGTCACCATAGCTGCCAAGACGCGGCCCCATGTCCTCGGCAATGAGTAGCAAGATATTGGGCGGATAGTGTTCGGCACTGTGAGTCGCAGCGCAGAACATTATGGCGAGCAATCCATGCCAACCGCGCCGCCAACGCGAGGTATTGGTATTTTTTGAGTTACCAAACATAGAAAAATGCCAGCAGCCAGCTGAGCGTCGCCCACATCAAAATAGTCAGCGGTACGCCTACTTTTACAAAGTCGATGAAGCTGTAGTTGCCTGCATTCATGACCAATAGATTAGTTTTATACGCCATAGGTGTCGCATAGCTCATGTTCGCGCCAAACAGTACGGCTAAGATAAATGCTTCGGCGGGCAATTGCAGTTGCTGCGCAATTCCAATCGCAATTGGTGTGCCAATTACCGCAGCGGCATTATTGGACACGACGTTGGTCAGCACTGCTAATAGCAGCATGAGTGCCGATAAAATGACTGCTGGGCTGGCGCCATGGGTAGCGTATAAAAATAGGTCGGTCAAATAGGCTGTTGCGCCGGTTGCCTGCAAAGCCATACCTAGGGCTAAGCTTGCCGCCACAACGAAATAAATGGCTGGGCTGATGGCGCGCACTGCCGCGCCTAAGGTCAAGCATTGAGTGAGTAGCATCAGGCCGGTGCCACTAAGTGCCGCGATGGCAATAGGTAATACGCCGGTAGCCGCCAGAATGATTGCAACTGCAGTTATCACAAGCGCAGGGACCGCCTTATCGGTGCGCGGTAATGTGATGGTGTGATCAAGCAGTAAAAGCTCTGTTGATTGTTTTACTTCTCGCAGCGCGTTGTTATGCCCTTGTACTAAAAGAACATCGCCCGCCTGTAAGGATACATCCTTTAATCGCTCGCTTGCGCGCCATAGGTTTTGCCCTTTGCGGTGTAGGGCTAGCGCTACCAACCGGTGTCGTTGGATAAATTGGTTATCTGCCAGACTCGCACCATCGAGACTCGAGCCTTGGACGACAGCTAATTCTGCTAGCCTCTGCTGGCCGGGACTCAGTGGGTTCGAATCTGACACTGGCTGCTCATCTTCATGGTGGTTACCGGCGTAAAGCTCGCCTCCCATGATGTTAGCGATTGTGTGTAGGTTCGCTGGCGTATCGAATAGTCGGAGCCGATCCCCAGCGCGCAATACGACATCGGGTAGCGGCATAAGTACGGCGTCTTCGCGCAAAATTCTTCGGATGTTCACGTCCGCGTCTACGAGTGCGCGGGCCTTGGCCACAGTCAGGCCGGTCGCGACACTTGATTCCCGCAGCAATAGGCGAGCTGAGAATAAGCGTGGACTGTCGGCATCAAGTGCTGTTTCGCGGTCTGGGAGCAGCAGTGGCGCGATAAGCCATAGGTAAACAATGGCAATGCAACCGGCTAATACTGCGGGTAACGCGAACGAAAACATATCGAATTCGGCGATACCAAGATCTTTAGCGATGCCCACCACTAACAAGTTGGTCGAGGTGCCAATGGTGGTAGCCATGCCGCCAACAAGTGTGGCAAAACCCATCGGTATGAGGATTTTACTTGGTGATTTGTTGGTGCGAAGGCATACAGATACGAGGATCGGCAACAGCAGCACGACGATGGGGGTGTTATTAACGAAAGCTGAAAGTAGAGCACCGATGACTAGAGTCAGCAGCAATGATAGCGCCGGTAGTCGAGCCCATAATTGACCTAATACTCGGCCGACAGGCTCTAAAGCGCCTGTTTTGACTAAGCCTTGCCCCAGTGTCATAAGTGCGCAAACCGCAATCAGTGCTTCATGGGCAAAGCCACGAAAAAACATCATTGGGTCGACATCTGAGTAGGGGAATAGGGCAAAAATTACTGTGATGATGGTTAATAACCCCAGTGAAGTTATCGCCAGTTGCAGGCGCTCAATGCTGAATAAAACGAGCGCGACAGCGGTGAGCAGGAGCATTATCAGGGCATGGGGGTCGGGTAATGGCGGTAGTGCTGGCATCGCGATTCTCTGGGTAATGGTCCACCATGACCCATCCTTACGGAGCTTTCAAATCGACTGCTGTGGCTACGCTCGATGAAGACGTTTGCGGTATCGGGTCGTGCTTAGCAATGGGGCAGGCGCTGTTAGGCCGGTCGGCCACAAATTGTCTAGAGTGTGGACTATGGCCGCAGTGTTTGGGTTAACGGGAAAATGCTAAACGGCCAAAATAATGGGCTAGCTTTCACTTCTGGTGGCAGCAATGCCGCTCGGCAATTTAGTGGTTTCACCATCGGCGATTTCGTTTGTTCCAATATCGCCAATCTGCATCTGCACGAGGTCTGCAACGATATTTCCGGCTTCCTGCAACAACGCATCGTTCTCCACCAACTCTATGGTGCTGGACTCGGCTGGTGCGGGGCTATCAGCGGTGGGCTCTATGTCTGCCACAGCCGGGTCTTCAAGGGAGGTCTCGTCAGTCGGCGGCGCCGATTCCGCCTCTACGAGCGCCTCTAACTCCTCGAGGTCGCTGGCTGGCGGTTTGTCTGTTGCCACTCTGAGTCGGTTTTCTAACGCCAAACGCCAATCGTCGTCCGCATGTTTTTCGCTACGGCGAGTTGCTTCATTCAGCGACAGGAATTGCTTGTTCGAGTCCGCCTCACTGCGAGTTTTCAACGCGCTGTAGTAATCGAAGTAGGGGTCGTTTGCCGCGCGTTGCAGATGGCGTTGTCGCAGAGTATCGATGCGAAAAGAGAGCTGGTCGATAGGGGTATAGACGGCTGGCTTGATCATGTCCCAAGGCATGGCATCGTCCAGGGTGCTTTCGCCGATTTGACTAGAATCCACGAGGGTAGGGAACGTCACATCAGGCGTAACCCCCTGATGCTGAGTGCTTTCCCCGGAAACTCGATAGAACTTCGCGGCGGTAAGTTTCAGTTGGCCCCGATTGAGAGGAATGAGCGTCTGAACGGTTCCTTTGCCAAAAGTTTGGCTACCGATGACAACGCCGCGCTCATAGTCTTGTATCGCGCCAGCGAAAATTTCAGACGCGGAGGCGGATAGTCTATTCACCATGACGGCGAGCGGCCCGCTCCATGCCACTTGATCGGTGCTACTGCTGTAGACGTTGGCTTGGCGGCGTGCTGCTTTGACCTGCACGGTTGGACCAGCGCCGATGAACAAACCGGTCATAGAATCGGCCTCTTGCAGTGAGCCGCCGCCATTACTGCGCAGATCAATGATCAAGCCCTCGATGTTCTCCGCACGTAATTGTTCTATAAGTCGCCGAACGTCGCGAGTGGTGCTTCGATAATCTTTCTGACCCTGCTGCTGTGCCTTGAAATCGATATAGAAAGTAGGAATTTCAATGACCCCAATGCGCATTGGATTGCCGTCGAAGGTAGCGTTGACCGGTGTCAGGCCGAATGCGCTAGGTTGATTCACTTCAATAATTTTGGCTTGGGCTGCCTGTTCTTCAAGTTTGATGGTGTTACGCACAATGGTCACACGCTTACTGGTCTTTTCTTCGCCAGCGGCGCTCGTTACATCGAGTTGAACGGTCGATCCGCGGGGGCCGCGAATGAGTTCAACGACATCATCGAGCCGCCAGCCAACGATATCGATCATTGGGCCGTCTTTGCCCTGACCGACCGCGGTGATTTTATCGGTTGGTTTAATCGCTTTAGATTTCGCTGCCGGCCCGGCCGGAACCAGACGCACGATAGACGTCGCATCGTCCTCGCTCTTCAGGACGGCGCCAATGCCTTCGAGCGACAGCGACATATTAATGTTGAAGTTTTCAGACGTGCGCGGTGAAAAGTACTGTGTATGAGGATCAAACGTGCTCGCGAATGCGTTCATGTAGAGCTGAAAGGCATCCTCGCTCTTATTGCGTTTTGCCATCTTTATTCGGTTGCGCAGCCGCTTAGTCAAGATTTCTGAAATTTCAGCATCTTCTTTGTCGTTCAGGCGCAGCGATAATATTTGCGCTTTTAGGCGTTGGCGCCATAGGTTGTCCTGAGCTTGACGATCAGCCGGCCACTCAGCGTCTTCGCGGTCGATTTGCAGCGACTCGGCTATAGAGAAATCGAACTGGTCGACGCCCTGTTCAAGTATCGATAGAGAGTAATCCAGACGCTCCAGCAACCGTCGCTGGTAGCGATTAAAAATGTAGAAAGCGGGCTTTAGATCGCTACCTTTTAAAGCGTCGTCGAGTTTGAAGCGAAGGGGCTCAAAGCTCCGGATGTCGCTTGCCAAGAAGTAAGACCGATTGCTGTCTAACATGCCGAGAAATTTATCGAACATCTCGCTTGATAGTGCGTCATCTACGGGCTTGCGAATGTAGTGGTTACGCCGCAACTGCTCGACAACGTTAACACTGGTGCGTGGATGTTCAGCTAGCGGTTTTAGGGGTTGCCATTGTTCACTATCTTGGGGTTCCACAGGCTCGGGTAAGGATTGCAGCTTCTGTGCGTCGTCCAGTGCCAACAGCGCGGGTGCAATGGTCACAATAGACGTAAACGCGACAGCAATCACGAAAATTTGGAAAGGGGTAATGCGGTTAGTTTTGGAAGTCATAGCTTGATTCTACCTGTAGGAAACGTCAGTTGTTACCCACTTGCATTGCAAAGGCTTGGATGCAGAACCTTGGGTAATGCATGTATCCTCAAGGCAGTAAAAATGCTTCGTGCATCTCTGATATAGTCGCTGTGCAACTCAAGTATTACGTTAAAAGGCGCAAACAAATTGTTGGTTGCTTGCAGTGTATACTTCTGATGTAAAGATAACTCTACGTCGGCAAATGTCAAAGCCCTTATTTGTGACCCTCTCTTTGACTACAGATCGAATCGATGGTCGTTTTCTTAATGATTTATTGCATATAACGATAAAAAAGGACTGTTAATGAAAAAGAATATTTCCCTCAACATGTTTTCGCTATTTCTTATAATGTTCACTTTTGGGTGCCAGTCCGAAGTTGAGGCGACCTCCGATCAAACACTCGATCAAAGTTCAGATGTGACCAGTGCGAGTTATCTAATTGGCTACCAACAAATGCGCATGATGCTTGACCAGACTGGCGATGCGATCAATTTAGACGCATTCGCGCTGGGCACCGCTGACGCGATTTCGGGTAAAGATTCACAGGTGGCAGCAGATCGGGAAGAAACCGTGCTGAATGCTTTGAGCGCAGCGATCAGTGCCAATAAGAGCGCTCTGGGTAATCAGTACCGCGCCGATAATGCCGCGCGGCCTGAAGTGACAACGCTGGCTTCAGGTTTGCAGTACGAAGTAATTAAGACCGGCAGCGGTCCAAAGCCTGGTCCTACCGATACAGTGTCCACCCATTATCGCGGCACATTGATCGATGGCACCGTATTCGACAGTTCGGTGGATAGAGGCGTGCCCGCAGAATTTCGAGTGAACGGAGTGATTGCTGGGTGGACCGAGGCGCTGCAGTTGATGGCTGTTGGCTCCAAATGGCGTTTAGTGATTCCGCCTGAATTGGCCTACGGTGAGCGTGGTGCGGGCGGTACAATCCCTCCACAAGCGACCTTGGTGTTCGAAGTTGAATTATTAAAGATCGTCGACTGATATACGTTTAGCGAGTTGCTGCAGCATCAAGCGTTGTAGCTTCTATCGTTGCAGCGCTTATCGCCGTAGCCGCCCGCAAGCTGTGTCGGGACAGGTGGACGTGTAGGCCGAAAAAACTGTTTGCATACGTCAACGCTGATTTGTTAGACAGGGTGCGGATACAGTTTGTTGTAACGATTATGCAGATCAACTTTTTAGACATCGTAGCGCGCGCTTGGGCGCGCTACGACGATTCTCGAGCCGTTCAAAGTGTGGCGGACATCAGCGTATTGGTCTCTACCAATCATGTATTTCGAGTACGCTTAGAAAATGGTGATTTGGTTATCGCAAAGGTGTCCTATTTTGGTCGTTATGAAGCGTTTGTCGAAGACCATACTCTCATCAATGCTTTAGCAAATAATTTGCCGGCGCCGTTCGATCAGTTCTTGTCTCGCTCTTTGGTTAAAAAGAATCGGCTATTTGTATACCGTCATCAGGATGAATTGCTCGATGTTTGGGTGATTTTTTATAATCCTATTGGTGTTAATGCGCAGTTGCCAAAACAATTGCAGCCCACGCACATAGAAGCGTTGGGGCGGCAGCTGGCGCTATTTCATCGCGCCTGCTCAAGTCTTACCAATATCTTGCCGGACTGGTCAAAAACTTTGCGGCGCGACATGCGGGATTTGGCCATGTGGTTAGAGCAGCCAGAAGGCCAATTCTATCACCGGAGCAATATTGGCGTTATCCAAGAACAAATGGCGTTGTTTGAGGAGAATACCGAAGCCCTTGGAGCCCATGCATGGAAGCCCATTCCGGTCTTTGTGGATTGGAATATCGGAAATTTCTCGGTTACCAAGGACTTAAGATTTTTTTCGCGTTGGGACTATGACTGGTTCCGCATGAGCTCTCGCGTCTTCGACTTTTACTTCTTTAGTCGCGTCTGTTCTCAGGCGGGAGACCGTTCGGTTTTTAGTTATCAACTCGATACCCTTTCGGAGCCCGGTTTTTTGCGTTTTCTCAGTGCCTATCACGAGGTCTATCCATTGACTCGTGCGGAGTTGGCGTTCTTACCGGAGGCTTATCGCTTCTTTATCCTCAATTACGTCATAAAGTATGGGCATTATTTTTTCCAGGATATTTACGCCAGCAAATTGGGCAGGGAAGCCTTCACCGAGTATTTTCCTCGGTTGCAGCAGGGTTTTGATGCCGAACAACTTTGTCGCCGGCTTGGTGTGTGAGCTTCGGCACGAATACGCTGGGAGCAATAATTGTGAATGCGCGAAAGCGAGCTAGAAACCTGTCCATGTCCAAGAGTGTAAGAATCGTGGACCAATTTATCGCCGTATGCAGTGCGCTAAACCTTATCCGCCTTATGCAATCGGTTACGCTGCCGGCGACCGTCGGACTAACTGGCGAAAACTTTGCTTGGCTCTATGATTTCGCGGTTTAAGACGCAGAGTCTATGAACTCGACAGATTACAAGTATATCCTCTGGGATAACGACGGTGTGCTGGTAAATACCGAGCAGTGGTATTTTGCTGCTACTCGTGAAGCCTTAGCCGAGCTAGGTGTGCAACTGCCCATAGATGCGTATCAGCAGATCATGATTCAAGGACGTTCGAGTTGGGAATTGGCGGCACAAGCGGGTGTCGATCCTCAGCAGATCAAGGACGGGCAAGACCTTCGTGATGAACTGTATCGGACTTACTTACGCAATAACGATCTGCGTATTAAGGGTGTCTTTGAGGTGCTCAGTGAGCTAGCTCAGCACTATCAGATGGCCATCGTGACCACTTGCAGGCGTGACGATTTTGAACTCATACATAGTAATTTGGACTTGCTGCAATTCATGCAGTTTGTGTTAACCCGCGAGGACTACGCAGAATCAAAGCCGCATCCAGAGCCTTACCTAACCGCTCTGCAGAAATTTTCAGCAACGTCGTCGCAGGCTTTAGTCGTTGAAGATTCCGAACGAGGGTTACGGGCGGCCCGGGCCGCGGCTATAGATTGCGCGGTAGTGGATTATCACTTTACTCGCGGCCACGACTTCAGCGCCGCGCAATATAGGCTGCAAACGCTTAAAGAATTGCTGCAATTGCTAGCGTAGTAACGAGATTACCGTTGTGTGGTGCTTGAGTTTTAGGCGTTGCAACTGTCTGAATTAGCGTAGATTCTCCTAACACAGAGGGTAGGAGAGAATTTTGTCAGTGACCAAGTCAGTTTGGAGTGCGCCAGGCTTTGGGGCTTATCTGGGGTCTACAGGCTTCTCCGGCATGGCCTTAGCAATGCAGCAGTTGCTGTTAAGCTGGATACTGATTGGAATTCTCAACCTCCCGGCCGATCAGGTCGGCGTTATACAAGCGCTGATCGGCATCCCAGGCATAGTACTGATGCTAATGGGTGGGGCCAGCGCCGATCGTACCGATGCTCGTCGCTTATTGGCGCAAATTTATCTGATCGCGCCCATCTTTCCTGTGTTTTTGCTGTTAATGGAGCAGTGGCAATGGCTGGGGGTTACCACTGTGACCTTATGGGGTTTGGGCATGAGCGTAGTCCAGTCCTACTCGATGCCCGGACAGCAAGCGATCCTGAACCGTGTTAGCGGGACTTTGGTCCAGCAGGGAGTCACCATCGCGACTGCGATCGGCTATGTCGTACAGGTTGTTGGCTTAGGGCTTGCGGGGCAGATTGATCGTTTGGGTATTACCCCCGTATTGATTATGCAGGCTCTGAGTTTGCTCATGGCGGGGATCATGATGCTGCGAATAATGCCCATGCCAGTGACGCAAGCTTCGACTGCTTCAGTATCAGCATTGCGGGGGATTGCGGATGGCCTGCGGGCAACGTATCGAAGCCCCGTTATTTTCGACGCTCTATTGATAAATTTCGTGTCCAGCATTTTTAATGCTGGATCATTTGTAACCGCTTTCCCGTTCATTGTGAAAAGGGTATACGCCGGCGACGCATGGATGTTGGCCTGGTTGATGGCTGTTTTTTTTGCTGCCGCCGCATTGTCGAATATGCTGCTACTGCGCTACATGCCGCTCAAATTCCCCGGCAAATTGTTCCTAATCATGCAGCTGACGCGCATTTTGGTCTTGTTGCTCATCTGGATTGAGCCGCAACTGTGGCTGCTGGTTGTGGCGATCATTGGCTGGGGGCTTAACATGGGTGTTACGACAACCTTGGCGCGCACCATTGTTCAAGAGTCTGCAGAGGCGGAATATCGAGGTCGCGTTCTATCCGTCTTCACAGTGGGCATGGTCGGTAGTGCGCCAATAGGCGCTATTTTGCTGGGTTGGATTATTGAAACTTTCGGCACGCTAAATGCCTTAGTACCCGCGATGTTTGTATCCCTACTGTTGTTTTTTTATGGCGTGTTTTTTTCCAAGGTCTGGTCTTATCGTAGTGCAACGATTGATTGACTCGCCTCGCTCTGGGCGAAAGGGTAGGCTAGAGCGGTTTACAAGGACCCATCAGTAATGGATCGAACCCGCGACATCCGCAGAGAATACGCCTACGCAGAACTGCGTCGCGCGGACTTGGCCGAACAGCCCTTGGATCAATTCAAGAGTTGGTTGGATCATGCGCTAACCAAGGCAGTGCCGGACGCGACTGCAATGGCGTTAGCGACCGCTGATGATCAAGGCATGCCCTCGGTGCGCATCGTGCTGTTGAAGGATTTTAATGCCGATGGTTTCGTTTGGTTTAGTGACCAGCGCAGCGAAAAAGGCCGTGCTCTGGCAGCTAATCCCTACGCAGAACTTTTGTTTCACTGGCGCGAGCTCGATCGGCAGGTGCGTATCCGTGGTCTGGTTCACTTGCTCAGCGAGCAGGCGGCTGACGATTATTTCAATTCGCGGCCTCAAGCGAGCCAATGGGCAGCAGCAGCTTCAGAGCAAAGTCAGCCTATTGATTCTCGTGCAGCGCTTGAGGCGCGGTATACCAAAGTTTCCGAACCGGGTGAGCATCCAGTGCTTCGCCCGCAATCTTGGGTTGGCTTTTGTCTCCAACCTCTGGCGTATGAATTTTGGCAAGGTCGCGAGGGGCGTTTACATGACCGGTTTCGCTTTCAACGGGCGTCGCTGGATGCAAAACAGTGGGCTGTCGAACGGCTGCAACCCTGACCGCCAGCGCACCGTGGTGGTAATGCCGAGCGTTTGTTTGATGCTTATTTTCTTGTGCTGCCATCGCGCTGACTTGGCGTTTGGCGCAACCTATGCCAACTGGGGCAAATATAAACGAGCGTAACCATGAGCGTTACGGACAAAGAGTGGCTACTTTTTGGCCGATTAAGGCGAAACACATTTGCGTTGCACAATTGCTCGCCCGGCGGTGGATTTCGACGGGATCCGCGGTTGTTGGGTGAAACCCTGTACCAACCATTGTTGTGGTTGATGCCCTGACGTCATCTAGGCAGGGCGGGTACGTATACAACTCCGAGTGGTTATTGATCATCTCGTTGTACACCGCAGTCAAACGATCTTGTGCCTGCTGCGCGTCAATCACTGATGGCTCTAGCGCTTCGGCACGCTCCGCTAGGGTGGTGAACAGTAGATCTGAGCGGTACCAATACAACCGAAAAGCCCCGTCGTCGCGTTTAACCACGGCGCCCTCTTGGATCTCCCGGCCAAGTCTATCCCGGCTTTGATACCAGATTTCGACGAATTCACCGCAGGCGCGTTGCGCGCCGTCGCCAAAACACTCGATTGGTCGGATACGTTCGCGTTTGCGGCTCTCGGGCAGCACTCTGGCCGCATGCCGCTGCATGTCCTCGCATGAGGCTGCTGGGAACATCAGCAGGCCAAAAGCATGACATTTTGCGGGCTGTGCCCCATCGTTATTGGTCAGCCATTGCCCAAGGAAGCTCTCCGCGTCGGCAAGGGTTTGCTGTTCCGTATTACCGCAGCCGCCTACCATTAGGCAGGCGGCTGCGATCATCGCGAGGGTAAGGGGTTTAAACCCGCTCAATGATAATCGCTGGTGCCATGCCGCCGCCGGTGCACATAGTGACCAAGCCGGTATTCAGGTCTCTTCGCTCCAACTCATCCAATATGGTGCCGATTAAAATGGAGCCAGTCGCCGCAATGGGATGACCCAAAGCCATAGCTCCGCCATTAACGTTGACCTTGGCTGGGTCTAGTGCGAGATCGCGTATGAACTTGGCGGCAACGACGGAGAACGCTTCGTTTATTTCAAATAAGTCGATGTCATCGGTCGTCATGCCCGCCCGAGCTAGCGCTTTTTGGGCGGCCGGTACCGGTTCATTAAGCATCAGTGTCGGGTCGCCGCCAACGGTAGCCATGGCCACGATGCGGGCTCGAGGTTTCCAGCCCACTTTGTCGGCATAGGCTTTGTTACTCAAAATAAGTGCCGCGGCACCGTCGACCACTCCGGAACTGTTGCCCGCGTGGTGGACATGATTAATCGCCAAGTCAGGATAACGCCGAGCGACAAGCTGGGCAAAGGTCTCGCCGCCGTTATCGACTGGGGCATCCATGAACTGCGAAAATACCGTAGGCAGACTCGCCAGTGTTTCAAGTGTCGTGCCTGGGCGTGGAAACTCCTCACGATCCAGCGCGGTTGTGCCGTCATCATTGGTAACGGCTATTAAACTGCGGTCGAAATGCCCATTAGCCATGGCGTGCTGAGCTCGGTTTTGGCTTTCGACGGCCAAAGCATCTAATTCCTCGCGGCTAAAACCCTCGAGGGTAGCGATAATGTCGGCGCAGACGCCTTGGTGTGGTTGCGGGTGCAAGTCCCGCAAGTGCAAATTGCCGCCGTCAACGGTGCGATTGTTGTTTTCAGGCAATAACGTGGCGGTATACGACATCATTTCCACACCGCCAGCAACGCACAGATCATCCATTCCGCTCATAATATTGGCGGCCGCGAGATTCACCGAAGTAATACCTGACCCGCAGAAGCGATCAAGGGTTACTGCCGAGGCCGAGGTGTCCCAGCCAGCGTCTAAGGCGGCCATACGCCCGATACAGGAGCCTTGTTTACCTACCTGAGAACTGCAGCCCACAACCACGTCATCGATGTCGGCGGTGTTGAGTTCGTTGCGTTGCTCAATGCCCTCAAATACTTTGGCGAGCAATCGACTCGGGTGGAACTCGGAAAGTGAACCCTTGCCGAGTTTGCCGATACCGCGGGGCGTTCGGGCGGCGTCAATAATATATGCATCTGTCATAACAATTCCTTTTAGTGATTAGTTAGAGAATCAGCGGTGGTGCTCAGCGGCCCTTAAACTCGGCCTCGCGTTTTTCCATGAATGAGGCCATGCCTTCAGCAAAGTCTTTGGACTGAAATAGCGGCAGCAGCTGTAAGAATACGTGATGTACGTGGTCATTGAACGTCTCATTCATACCCATGCGCATCATGCGCTTGGAGGCTTGAACAGCCAGCGGCGCTCGGCCCGAAATCTCTTTAGCCAGCGCTTTGGCCCGTTCACCCACCTCGTTATTGTTAACAATATGCGACACCAAGCCCATTTCTTTGCATTCGGTAGCACTGAGGGTTTTGCCGGTAAAGATAATTTCGCTGGCGCGCGACCAGCCGATAAGTCGTGGCAAAATCCAAGTGCCGCCGGACTCTGGGACAACGCCACGAGCGGTGAATGCTGCAGCAAGCTTCGCATGGTCGGCCATGATGCGGATATCGCAGCCGAGCGCCAAGTCCATACCGTAGCCTGCAGCCGAACCATTTAGGGCCGCGATTGTCGGTGTGTCTAGGTTGTGCAGCACTGTGGGTGGGGTGTTCTTTAGATCCAGCGTTGTTGGGGTAGAGCGTTCGGACGAAAGGTTGTCCGTAATATCGCTGCCGCGCAGGTCAAGACCAGCGCAAAAGAATTTGCCGGTGCCCGTAATGACGATCGCTCGAACGTCAGCATCAGAATCCGCCTCCAGCAATAATTTGCTAAATCGGTTCAGCATGCTGCCGGAAATTGTATTTTGCTGCTCGGGTCGGTTAAAGGTAATGGTGGCGACGTGGTCCTCCACGGTATAGAGCATTTGGCTGTCGGTCATAGTTCTCTCGGTATCATTTGTGTCAAAAATTTTGGGTTTCGATATTTTTTGCGCAGTAGCTTAGATTCAGTGGTCGCGCACAACGTATTATTCCCAGTCAATGGAGGTTAAATGTTGGGTTATGAATTGCGCTCCGGCATTTTTTCCTCACTTATGGCATAACCCGCCTCTACCGGAATACACAGGTATTGGCCATCCTCCCGGCGCTCTGTCCACGGCAACACGGGAATAATCTCATCACGTTTAGCGTTATCTAAGGCTTGGCCTATGTTTGCGGCGTCGGCGAGCTTCTCCAAATTCCGCAGAGTTGGAAATATAACTGTGCGTTTTCCTGACTTAGCTTCCGCGACCGCTGCGGCTGGAGCGATCCAAATTGAGTCAACGGATTCATAGCCGTCGTGTAATGCCACATGATCCGCCGGAGCGATGGCAAGATAAAAATGCGTGTCAAAACGCTTTGGCATCATCGGAGGCGTAATCCAATGCGCGAAATGCACCAATTGATCACAGGCAAGCTGCAGTTTTTGTTGCTGCAAAAAGTCCAGCAAGCTGATTTCGCCCTTGTTCATGGGTTCGCGAAATTGCTGCAGGGTCGCCAGACGCGTGCCGCTGATGATGTCGTCCGAGCCTGCTTCACGAGCCAACAAGATACCGCATTCTTCGAATGCTTCGCGAATTGCGCTGACTTGCGCTGCGCGCATATCGTCATGATCATTGGCGCCGCGCAGAAACGGAATGAGCGCGTTATCGAAGTCCTGAGGGTCAGCCTTACCGCCTGGGAATACCAGCGCGCCTGAAGCAAAGTCGATTTGATGGTGGCGGACCACCATAAAAACCTCCAGACCAGCATCGCCGTCGCGCAGCAGCAAAATCGTCGCTGCGGGTTTGGGTTCCGATGGGATGGGTTTATCGCTCATGTTTCTGTCCTTACGGATGCCTAGTGTATTAGCGTGTCCTTTAGCGGCCCGCTACATGTTGAATAAATGTGTCCAGAGTTTTCAGCTTCGCGGTGCGAGGACCCAATGTAAAGTCCGGCACGATCAGCTCGTCCACTCCGGCGTCAGCATAGCCTTGAACGACGTCTTTGACCTCATCTGGTGTGCCAATAATAGAGGGTCTTTGGGCAGCGCTTGCTCTGGCCTGCTGGAGTGTCTTTTCATCTTCGCTCATGAACAGTAGAGCGACCGCAGATCGTTGGATGGATTTAGGGTCACGACCCAAGTCGGCGCAATGTTGATCGAGCACTCGCATCTTATGCTGCAGCGTTTCTACAGTGCCCCAAACGTTCCACTCATCTGCATGTGCTGCGGTAATTCGCAGGGTTACCTGCTCGCCGCCGCCTCCGATCAATATAGGTAAAGCCGTCTGCAGGGGTTTGGGTTCTAAGGTCGCGTTTTCCAGCTGATAGTGTTTGCCTGCAAAATTGCTTGTGTGTTGGGTGAACAACATTTTAATGGCTTGGCATGCCTCGTCGAGTTTCTCTAAACGATCGCCAACGCGGCCAAATTCAATACCGTATTGTTGGTGTTCGTTTTCTTGCCAACCGCTTCCTAGGCCAAGCACCACGCGGCCTTGGGTGATGTGATCCAAGGTCACCGCCATTTTTGCCAATATCGCAGGATGTCGGTAGGTATTGCCTGTTACCAGCGTGCCTATGCGTAAACGCGGCACCTCGGCGCCGATCGCCGCCAAAGTAATCCAGGCTTCCGGCCAAGGCGCATGCGTATCTGCGGCGTTAGGCATAAAGTGATCCGCATACCAAAAGCCGTCCCAGCCAGTTTGCTCTACATGCTGTGCCAGTTGTTTAACCTCAGTATACGGCTGACTTGGATTTGGCCAAAAGCTAAAGCGCATACGTTCTCCCATTGCCCCCGTCAACATCGGTAAATTCTGCTGCCGAGCTTTGATGTTCGCTTATGTATCAGGCTATGGCAAACTGCGCCGCCAATAGTATCCGCTAAACGTCTGTCGCCTTATTGCTATGCCGCTAGTCGTAACAGTCCTTGTAATTGTTTTAGTCTTTCTTTACCTGCGAATGAACCGGCAGGCTAGGCTGCGCTGGGTGCGGCAAATCGACCTGCCCGGGCTGTGGCGCGAGCAAGACTCCGGTGCTGCGCGAATACCACGAGAATTGCGTTTATTGGGCGGTATCTCAGCCGGCGACTACTTATTAATTGAAGGTCAGCGCGAACAACGCGGCGAATGGGTATTTCGTGGCGACCAATTGCTCCTGACCACGGAGCAAGGCCAAACTGAAGTATATGTTTTGCGCTTGTTCAAACCCGGCCAGATAAGCCTGCAGGCAGGCGAAAGCGACACTCGTTTGTTCCAAAAACAAGCCGATAACGTCATAAGCATGCAACGCCCCCCGCGCGAGTAGTGAGGTAGTCCTGTGAGTAAAAGCGACCATCAAGGCAATGAGTCAGTTTTCCTTGAACTGGCTCAGCGTGCTTTAGCGCTGCTACCAAACACCCGGCAAGTTGACTGGGGCGAGTCCTCGGCGGCGGTATGGTTGCCCGAACGTTGGCATGGTCGCTTGCACAGCGTCGAGCGGGTCGCAGCTACCAGACTTGGCGATTTGTTGCACGTAGAGCGGCAAAAGCAGCAACTAGTCGACAATACACGGCAATTCGTAGCGGGTTTTCCAGCCAATAATGCGTTGCTCTGGGGGGCGCGGGGGACGGGCAAATCGTCCCTTATTGCGGCGCTGGTTCAAGAGTTCTTCAGTCGCGGGCTGCGGGTAGTTGAAGTTGGCAAAGATGCGCTCTCGGATTTGAACACTGTGGTGCAACAGCTGGCAAATCAGCCGTATAAGTTCATCCTATTTTGCGATGACTTATCATTCGAAGCCGCTGACCCGTCCTACAAAGTCCTAAAAAGTGCGCTTGAAGGTTCAATCTTCGCGTCGGCGTCGAACGTGGTGATTTATGCGACGTCAAACCGTCGCCATTTGCTGCCAGAGCAGATGAGCGATAATCAGCAGGCGCGTATGGTCGGCGAAGAATTGCATCAATCTGAAGCCACTGAGGAAAAGGTGTCGCTGTCTGATCGGTTTGGTTTGTGGCTGTCATTTTATCCCTTCAAACAAGAGGCGTATTTGGACATGGCAACTCATTGGATTGTCACGCTGGCGAAGGACTTTGGCGCCGAAGATCAGGCTTGGGCCGGTAACGTGGAAGAATATCGAGCTGCTGCGCTACGTTGGGCCTTGGCGCGGGGTGTGCGCAGCGGGCGCACCGCAAAACACTTTGCCCATCACTGGGTTGGTCAACAACTCCTCCGTGGTGCAGAAAATCCTAAAATTTAATTAAGGTATGTTTCTTATGATGCGAAGAATCATCTTGGCGATGGGTTCGCGTTGTCTTTTGCTGTTGGCATTAGCGCTACTTGGCAGCGCCCGCGCGGACACGCTTTTATTGCATAACGGTGACCGACTAAGCGGGACGTTGATTTCAATAGCCGATGAAACAGTTGTGTTTGAGACAGTCTACGCAGGGGTATTAAAGGTTGATCAGCGTGTGGTCGCGCAACTCGAAACAAGTCGGGCCTACAACGTGCGTGGCGCAGCATTTGAACAGCAAGGTCAGTTCCGAGTACTTGATGGTCAGCAGGGTGTTGGGCAGGTAGATAAATTTTCACCTCTGGACATCACCTCTATTCAATCGACCGATCGGGTTCAGCGGGTGGTGGCGATGCTGCCGTTGGATTGGGTATCGCGTGTCGATCTATCCGCAGTATTTTCGTCTGGTAACTCAACGACTGAGAGCTTTAATGCGCTTGCTGAATCGCGTTTAAAGCGATCTAACGCGGAGCATTTGGCAACTCTGCTGCGCAATACCGAAAAAGCAGAAGGGGTCACTAGCAAGGACCAAGTGGATCTATCCTACGGTTTCAAACGTTTCATCTCGCCACGATGGTATGGCTCAGCCAACGGAAACTATTTCCGCGATGAGTTGAAAGATATTGATCAGCGATTGTCTGTGGGTGCGGGTCTAGGTTTTCAATTAGCGAATAGCCGTCTTGGAGTGCTATCCACTGAATTAGGGGTTAGCGCGGTTCAGGAACGTTTTAATGGTATTGACCGGACCAACCCAGCAGCGCGCTGGGCGATTGATTTCCAGCGTTACTTCTTCGATCGGCAGGTGGAATTATTCCATCGTCAAACAGTCTTGGCGATCGCATCCGAGGGCCGAGGACAGGTACTGACCTCCAGTACGGGGTTGCGTTTTGCGCTGAGTGAGCGAGTAGATACCGCGTTGCGCACAGATCTTAATTACGAAACCGACCCACCACTGGGCAGTCAAAACACGGACACCACATATACTCTCGGTATCGGACTAAAGTTTTGACTAAAAGTCCGGATATTTTGACGTTAACGATAACGAAGTCACGGGGTGGGCTTGACTGTGCGCATGGCCATTCATAGAATGCGCGCCTTCTTGATCGTCAGCCGCATTGAATGCAAGTGCAGTCGTCGTTACAGAAATCTGCGTCCCCTTCGTCTAGAGGCCTAGGACTCCGGGTTTTCATCCCGGCAACAGGGGTTCGAAACCCCTAGGGGACGCCACATCACATCTAGAAACAGCCCTCTAGGATCAACGTCCCGAGGGCTTTTTTTTGCCTCACAGATCGGTCCGGTTGCTTGTCCTCAGTTCCTTCTACTATTTTTCTAAGATACATTGGCGCCGCTAAGACCTTGGAAGCGGAGAACAAGCATGTCCGAAACTGACGAAGCATCAGCCGCAGAAGAGGTCGCATCCCAAACCGTTCGATTTCAATTCCATGGCGATGGTCGCGAGTTTTTCCGAATTTGGATTGTTAATTTGGTTCTGACTCTTTTGACCCTTGGGATTTATTCGGCGTGGGCTAAAGTCCGAACGAAGCGTTATTTCTACGGCAATACTGAGCTTGCTGGCGATCGTTTTGACTATTTGGCCAGTCCAATAGCCATTCTCAAAGGGCGGATAATTGCTGTGGCGTTTCTCGGTATCTATACCCTCGTCAGTTATTTTGCCGCTACATTTTCCTTTGTTTTGTTCATCTCACTTATGCTGGTTATGCCTTTTGTAGTGATGCGCGCAATCCGCTTTAACGCGGTTATGAGCAGTTGGCGGGGCGTTCGCTTTGGTTTTAGTGGCGAATTGCTGAGTGCTTATAAGACCATTCTGCTTTGGCCTTTATTCGGCATCGTTACCTTCGGTTTTGGTATGCCTTACGCATGGCATAAACAGAATCAATACCTCTACAACAATTACGCTTATGGTCAGACAGGCGCCGGTACCTCGGCTACGGCCAGTGACTTCTACACGGTGTTCTTCATGGTTATGTTCGCCAGTATAGCGGGTGGCGTTGTCTTCTTTGTCCTTGCGCTCTTGCCGGGCGAATCGATTGCGCTTTTGATCCTTGTTGGTGTCGGCTATCTGGCTTTTTATGTCCTAATCTACGTGGTTTTTCAAAGCACCTACTTTTGCGCGGTATACAACAACGTGCATATTAAGGGTAATCGTCTACAAACAGACGTTACGATCAGAGGCTTATTTGCTGTGGTGTTCCCGAATACCATTTTCACGATCTTGACGCTGGGGCTTTACTACCCCTGGGCGGCGGTGCGTTTAGCGCGTTACATGCAGGCCCACCTATGGATAGAAGCGGTGAATTTGGATGATTTTGTCGCAGCGGAACGCGCTAAGGAGAGCGCTTTAGGGGACGAGATCGGTGAAGCTTTCGACTTGGGTATAGGTATTTAGGCCGTGATGCAGTTTCAAGGGATCTATTTTGACGGTGTAACCAGTCTGGGGAAACCTGCCCAGCTGACGGCAGATACGCACTTCATAAGACTGTCGTGGTCTGACAATGAGCGGGTGGTGGAATTAAACGCGATACAGGTTGAAGCGGCCCTAGGTTCCTTGTCGCGCAAGGTGCTTTGGGGAGCAGACGATTATTTCGTTAGTGACGATCAGGCGCAATTAGATGCGCTTGCAAAACTCAGCGGCTCCGGGGGCATGCCTTATTGGCTTGCGCGTTTGGAGTCGAATTTCGGCGGCGTGGCGCTGGCGGCAGTGATCACGCTGGCGTCGCTGGTGTTTTTTGCGCTTTATGGTATCCCGCGCATGACGGCCGCTATTGCTCACCAACTACCCTGGGCTGTGAGTGCACAAATGGCGCAGTCGACTCTGACGAATTTGTCTCCGTTGCTGCAGCAGTCCGAACTGACCGAGGTGCGTAAACAACAGCTGCGGTCGTATTTTTCTGAACATGAGCGTGCTGATGCGCCGGCAGTTGACGTACACTTTCGGCAGGCAGGCGCATTTGTTGGAGCGAATGCGCTTACTCTCAGTGGCACCACGGTAGTGTTCACCGACGCCATTGTTGAATTGCTTCAGGACGATCAGCAGTTGTTGGCAGTCTTTCTCCATGAATTGGGTCATGCTCGGATGCGCCACGTAGAACAAACCGTTTTGCAGAGCGCTGGATGGGCGGTGTTCTTGACCTTCATAACCGGTGATATCGGTGGCGTGGGTGAATTGGTGCTGACACTGCCGTTTGCCGTTGGGCAGTCCGCTTACTCCCGAGAATTCGAGCGCCAAGCAGACGCGTTTGCGGTTGCCGAGTTACGACGCCTTGGTATTGATCCGGAGGTGTTTGCTCAAGCGCTTGAACGCTTAGAGCTCAGTCGTAATAGCGTTGCGGATTCTGCAGCCAGCGCAACAGAACAGGACGAGGACATAAACAAGGTGCATCGTAAGCTGTTGGAGTATTTGGCGTCCCATCCCATCACTGCTGATCGTATCGCCGCAGTTCGTGGTGTCCCAAGTCCATAAGCACTTGAGGATATGGCCGAGTTCGGTGCCGCAGCCTAAAACCTATAGTTAGATATTTAGAACATTATCCGTTCGATAGATTAGCGTGGACTGAGCCTCGATGATTGAGGTGGGCTTGGGTCCAAAGAACGTCAGCGTTTTAAAGCCTTGCTCGCGCAGCTTTGCGAGCAGAACCTGATACTCACAACGATGGGTATCATCCAATAAGATCACGCCTCTAGGCGCCAGAGCGCCAAGAGACGCTTCTACGCAAGCCACGCGGTCGAGCCCGTCAACTAAAATCAAATCGAACGGTGCTTGGTCGATAGGTGCCTGAATATACTCGGGCCCGGGAGAGACGCTTGTAAGGGCAGCATTCTTTGGCAAGTATGGCTGTAATTCTTGAACCCATTCCGGCACATGCTCAACGCTGGTTACGGATTGGGTTCGTGCGGCGAAATACAGCGTTGAAAAACCACTACCGTACTCAAAAATACGCAGACTACGGTCTAAACGCTCGTCGAGCAGACGGATCAGACTGTAGTTCAGCCATGGCAACGGCTCACCGTCTTTGTCGACCGGGCGGTTTTCACGAAAGGAACGGGCTAACCCGGTGCTATTAAAGAAAGATTGGGAATGGGTTCGCAAACGTAAGAAACGCAGTAATGCAGACAAGGCTGAGCGCGGTTTGCCAGGTGGTGTAGGTGTGCTGGAGTCTGTCATGTTTGATAAGTCGCTGTAGTGCAGACAGGGTAGTGGTAGTTGTGACGTTTCGGCAAGCCGATTAAGTGCATTCTCTGCAGTGAACTGGGCAAACCGTCGGGGTTTTGGCAGAATCAGGGTTAGGGGATCAGTGTTTCTATCTTAATGGCGGGTACACTGTCGCAAGAGCTAAAAGACTAAACAGAAGAATAGGGGGGAGCATGAAACCATCGCAAAACGAGTTTGATGTCGTGGTGGTCGGTGCTGGCTTCTCTGGCATGTATTTGCTGCACAAATTGCGTCAGGCTGGATTGTCTGCGCGGGTGCTAGAAGCCGGAAAAGACGTGGGTGGTACTTGGTATTGGAACCGCTATCCGGGTGCGCGATGTGACGTGCCGAGCATAGAGTATTCGTTCAGTTTTTCCTCCGAGTTGCAGCAAGAGTGGCAATGGACCGAGGTGATGGCGGCGCAGCCGGAAATACTTGATTACGCCAATCACATTGCCGAGCGCTTTGAGCTGCGCAACGATATAGAGTTTTCAACTAGCGTAACATCAGCGCATTTCGAGGAAGTTGAGCAGCGTTGGCATGTAAAGACTGATTCAGGCAACGAGTACGCAGCGCGGTTCTGTGTCATGGCCACCGGGTGTCTTTCGGTACCCAACACGCCACAAATTAGCGGCGCCGATGACTTTGCGGGTGATGTATTCCACACCGGTAATTGGCCTGCCGAGGGTGTAGATTTTTCCAAACGACGGGTGGGAATTATAGGCACCGGATCGTCGGCAATTCAGTCCATTCCGGTGATCGCCGAGCAGGCCGAGCACCTCACCGTATTTCAGCGTACGCCGAATTACACGATGCCCGCCCACAACGGTCCGCTGAGTGATGATTTTCGAAAACAAGCGATTGAGAATTACGACGAAATTAGGCAGCAGCAGCGTGAATCTCAAGTTGGCATTGTGGGGTATGGCTTTGGCTTTGGGGGCGCGGACAATGTCGAACCCACCGAAGCTATTTTGGAAACCACCGCGGCCGAGCGAGCGACATTAGTGGAGCAGGAAGGCTTTGTCGCGATTCGGCGTTTCGCCGATGTGGCCCTTGACCCGGCGGCAAACGAATTGGCCTGTGAAATGTATAGACAGCAGATCGGTCGTGTAATCGATGACTCCGACACAGCGGAAGCGTTGATGCCTCGAGGTTATCCGATGGGTTGTAAGCGCCCGGTGATCGATACCGACTACTACGAGACCTATAACCGCGACAACGTCAGCTTGGTCGATTTACGCAAAGGCACGATAGAAACGATTACCGCGACGGGCGTACAAACACAGCAAGGGCATTACGAATTCGACACCCTAGTTTATGCCACGGGCTTTGATGCTATGACCGGTGCGTTGCAGAAAATAGACATTCGTGGCCGGAGTGGCGAACGCTTAGTTGATCATTGGGAAGCGGGTCCGCGAACCTACCTTGGTTTGCAGGTTAATGGTTTCCCTAATCTTTTTACCGTGACGGGGCCAGGATCACCTTCGGTATTGAGCAATATGCTGGTGTCTATAGAGCAACATGTGGATTGGATTACCGAATGCATTGAGCATATGCGTGATCATCAGTTACAGCTCATTGAGCCCACGCTCGCCGCCGAGGAAGAGTGGGTGGCGCATGTAAATGAAGTCGCAGAGGGCACCATGTTCACCGCACCTTCGTGTAACTCTTGGTACTTGGGGGCCAATATTCCCGGTAAGCCACGCATCTTTATGCCGTATGTGGGCGGCGTCGGCGAGTACCGCAAAAAATGTGACGAAATCGTTGCGAATGATTATCAGGGTTTTGTTCTATCGGCTTAAATGATGGCGAGTGGCCGCTGCGGCACGCCTAGCCCTACGGATAAGGTTTGTTTCGAGTGGTTTTGCAAATAGACCTCGCGCAGCATCAGCAGTTCTCATAGACTGTCGCGCGTTGTCATTCTGGCGCATTTAATGTTGCAACCAAAAACAGCCTACTTAATGGCGATTTCGGCCTGGTATGGTGCCTTCGGTATGCAGTCCGTGGTGTTCGCTTGGCTGGTAACAATAGTTTTGCGAGAGCCTGCGGAACGGGTCGGCTTGGCGCAGATGTCGCTGTTATTGCCGGGTACGCTGCTGATTTTAATAGCCGGGGTTTTGGCGGATCGGATTGGACAGCGGCGCCAAGCTGCTTGGTCCCAGCTTTTCGCAGGTCTGATGCCATTATGCTTAGCGCTAGCTGTCTATTTGCAGGCGTTGAGTTTTGCGTTAATGGTCGTCTACGCGCTACTTATGGGTTGTGCTTCTGCCTTTCTCACCCCAGCGCGTGATGGACTGCTCAATCATGTGGCAGGGGGGGATGTCCAGCGTGCCGTTATACAGGCCAGCTTGTGTCAGTTTGGTTTCCAGATCTTGGGCTATTCGTTCGCCGGATTCGCCGATACGTTAGGCGCTGAGACCATTTTAGTGGTGCAAAGCGTGGTATTGTTTTTGGGTGTATGGGCCTATTTGAAACTTCGCGAAGTAGCGCCCTCAGCGACACCGGAAAACCCGCAAGAAGGCGTTCTCGCGAGCTTGCGCGACGGCGCCCGTACTGTGATTTCTAACCGACTTATGCGCACGGTAATGTTGCAAAATCTAGCAATGGGCTGCTTCTTTATGGGCGCATTTATCGTGGCGTTTCCATTGGTTATCCGCGAGGTGTTCGCTGGCAGTTCCGCTGATTTAGCGGGCCTGAACGCGCTTAATTCCTTGGGTTTGGTGGTTAGTCTCTTGGCGTTGTTAAGGCTAGGTTTTGTCGCCCGGGCCGGTCGTGCCTTAGTCATGGCTCAAGGATTAGGCTCGGTCGTTTTGCTGACGGCCGGACTAGTGAGTAATCAACCGCTGTTCATGTTCTTAGTGTTCATATGGGGTATTTGTGGCGGCATCGCTATGCCGATGTCGCGCACGTTAATGCAGCAATTGGCACCGCCAGCACAGCGCGCTCGAGTGATGAGTTTCTATGCCTTTTCTTTTATGGGTGCGGGGCCGATTGGTACCCTGTTTTGCGGCTATTTAGCGGATCTATTTGGTCCTCAGCAAACCATTGTCATCAGTGCGCTGTGCATGCTGCTTGTTCTTTTGCTAATTAGTCTTTCGAGTCCGCTGTGGGGCAGTAAGCTAGAGCAAGCTCAGGCTTAAGCAGAGTAATAACAGGGAGAAGCCGGTGCGACGGCGAGATTTTATGACGGCTGCTGGGGCTTTAGTCGCTGGCGGAATTTTAAGTGGTTGCCGCGGTGCTCGCCCGAGCCCGATTGTTCGAACCCAAGCAGGCGAAATACAGGGTGAGATTACCGAGGGGATACAGCGATTTTTGGGTGTGCCCTATGCTGAGCCGCCCTTTGGTCAGTTACGCTTTAAACCGCCGATGCCGCGTAAACGCTGGGATGGGGTATTTGTCGCCAACAAGTACGGCGCCATCTGCCCACAAACAGCACCATTGCGGCCCGTTGCTCTGGCGCAGGGCGAAGACTGTCTTAACCTGAATATCTGGACCCCAGATCCGAGTGCGACGGATCTGCCGGTGATGGTGTGGGTACATGGGGGTGAACAATTCTCTGGTTCTGGTTCGCTGCCGCAGTATGACGGTGCTCAATTTGCTAAAGAGGGCGTGGTTTTGGTGACCTGTAATCGCCGCCTTGGTGCCGAGGGCTATTTATATCTTGCATCGACGATGGACGGCGGGGTTGGTCCTGGCAATCTCGGCTTGCTCGATCAGCTGCAAGTATTGCGTTGGATACAAGACAATATTGCCGTTTTTGGTGGTGATGCGGGGAACGTCACGCTATTTGGTCAAGCAGATGGCGCGGCGGTAATCCAGGCATTAGTAGCTACCCCCGCAGCGCGCGGGTTAGCTCGTCGAGTGATCCCACAAAGTGGTGCATATGCAGCCCAGCTTCCAGAAAGCGCGCAAGTTAGCACTGATTTTGTGCTGAAGCAGCTGGGCATAAAATCAGGCGATCTCAAAGCAATCCAAACTGTGCCGAGCGTGCAGTTAACAGCAATGTATTCGGCGCTGCGGGCGCTTGAGCCGGCAGGCCCCTCACCTTACCTGCCGGTGATCAGTGAATCTATGCCGGTACATCCAGCAGACGCAGCACATGCAGGTTTTGGCCTAGATTTAGATTATTTAACTGGGACCTGCGCTGATGAGGTGACGTTTGCGTCAGCGCCTCAAACATCCATGCAAGTCGCGCAGATTCGCCGGCATGCAGAAAGGATTTTGACCATAGGATCAGTGGACCGTAAGCGCCTTTTATCGACCTATCGTGAGCAGCGATCGGAGTTAAGCGCTGAACAGGCTGAAATGGCCATGTTGGGGGATATATGGGTTCGGCTGCCAACATTGCGTGTCGCTCAGGGGCATGCCCTGAGAGCTGCGGGCAAGACCTACTGTTACTACTTTGCGTCGAGCGCGCCCGAAATGGCCGCAGCCCATGGTTCAGATTTGATTATGTTTGGTAATAAGATGTCTGCTGAGTCCCCGTCGCCAAATGAGGCAGCTGTCGAGGTAGGCGCCTTAATGCGCAGATCGTGGTGTAACTTTGCCCGAAATGGTGACCCGAGTATTTTAGGCTCGCCATGGCCGCAATACGACAACAAGCGCCAGCCAACAATGATAATCGCCAGTCAGCCAACGATAATTGATCGACCCTTTGCCCAGCAGAGTCGCATATTGGGCCGCGTAATGGCAAACAGTTGGCAAACGATGGGGATATAAGCAGTCTCAAAAGACTGGCTTGAAATTCAGTCTGTGTGGGATTTAAAGCTAGCACTAAAAAGGGCCGGAAAACCGGCCCTTTTGCTCACTTAAGAGCAGCTCGTAGTTAAGGATCAACTACGCGAGATGACCCCTAAAACTTGCAATAGATAACACTGATCACCTCCTTTTAATAATTACTAATGGGACCCTGATTATGTGCTAGAGGTTGGATAAATCAAGCCCTTGGACGACAGATGTAGGAGATTTTTTTAGGCTGGAGCATGCCTTACTAAGTGATAAATGGGATAGCGTTTGACACGCACCAACACTTCTATAGAATTTCGCCTCCCAGAGCAATCGCTCTGAACGTCTAAGCGGGAATAGCTCAGTTGGTAGAGCACCACCTTGCCAAGGTGGAAGTCGCGAGTTCGAGTCTCGTTTCCCGCTCCAAATTCTTCAGCGTTCAACAGCGTAAAGCTAGTTCGCTTGCTTAGCGTTCGCCAAGCTGGCGCTGCAATTTTTCCGATCTCACGATTAGGACTCGAACAATACCTCTGGATTAACCATAGTTTTCATCTCTAAGACGTTGCCATTTGGGTCTTTGATGAAAAATGTCTCTTGCTCAAACCTATCACCCACAAATCGACGATAGGGAGGGTCGAGATATTCGACGCTATGCGCCTCGATCCTTACCTTTAGTGCTTGAAAGTCGGCTTCGCTAAGATGGGCACCGAAATGGGGTACGCTAACATTGCCCATGTCCACGTCATGCCTCACGCCGGGCAACTGCTCCTGACTCTGATGCAAGGTCAATTCGTTCCCCCAAAAATTAATGTCAACCCACCGACCGGGTTCCTGATTACCCTCTGCGCAACCTAAAATTTCGCAGTAGAATCGTTTCGTTTCTGCAAGGTCGCCAGCAGGAACGGCGAGGTGAAATGTATTAGCCATATTGTTCTTTTTCGCTCCCGAAAAGATTCTCTAATTAGCGCTACGCTTGGCTTCGCTTAACCGCGGATAGCCTCTATATCTTAATTGTCTTCTTATGCATTTTCTGGCCACACGAATTTACCAAAAAACTCGCAGGCTTTGACATTGAAAATGAAATAAATTCTTATTTCGTTATGCTTTTTTCGCTAATTCCCCCAAACGGTAGGGGCATGTAACTCTTTATCGGTTGAGCTTTCGCTCTCCTCACAGTGAAAAGACGGTCACATAAAACGCTGGATGAGCAGGTTCGGACGCTGAAATCCAACGAATTTCAAGCTGAGTCCCGGCATAACAGAGGTTAAGCTAGTCGATTAAGTCCGGTTCAGTCGGCTGCCGATATCACATTGATTTATGCAGAACGGTAAGGGAGAAACATGAATTTTGCGTTAAGCGAACAACAGGATGCGTTTGTTGATGTTGCCGGGGAATTCGCCCGTGAGCAGTTGGCGCCGAATGCGGCGACTTGGGACGAACAGAAAATCTTCCCGGTAGACACATTGCGCGCTGCCGGACAACTGGGTTTTTGTGGAATGTATTGTCCTGCTGACGTCGGCGGCACCGGTCTGACGCGCCTGGATGCCGCTCTGATTCTCGAGGAACTGGCTCAAGGCTGCACGTCCACCGCTGCTTATCTTTCGATTCATAACATGGCCGCGTGGATGGTGGCGAAGTGGGGGACCGAGCAAGTTCGGCGGGACTGGGCGGGGGAATTAGCCGCGGGTACGAAATTGGCGTCCTATTGTTTGACCGAAGCCAATGCGGGTTCTGACGCCGCCTCCCTAGTCACCACGGCCCGGCGGGATGGTGAGGATTATGTGTTAAACGGCGCGAAAGCGTTTATCAGCGGCGCCGGTGATACCGATGTTTTGGTGGTCATGGCACGCACTGGAGCCGATGGTCCTGGCGGCATCAGCGCTTTCGTTGTGCCCGGCGATGCCGCGGGCCTGACTTATGGCAAAAATGAAACAAAAATGGGTTGGAACAGTCAGCCGACGCGCGCTATCAGTTTTGAAAATGTTCGGGTTCCGTTGCATTGTTTGTTGGGTGCGCAAGGCGATGGGTTCTCGATCGCTATGCAAGGCCTTGAGGGCGGTCGTATTAACATTGCTGCCTGTTCCTTGGGTGCCGCTCAGGTGACGCTCGATATGACCCAGCGTTATCTGTCTGAGCGCAAGCAATTCGGTCAGGTGCTTGCAGACTTTCAAGCGTTGCAGTTTCGTTTGGCTGACATGGCCACCGAATTGGTTGCGGCACGGCAAATGGTCTACAAAGCCGCGTGGGCATTGGATTTCAATCACCCCGAAAAAACCGCTTATTGTGCAATGGCAAAACGTTTTGCGACGGATGTCGGCTTCAAGGTTTGTAACGAGGCAATGCAACTGCACGGTGGTTACGGGTACCTGCGCGACTTTCCAATAGAGCGTTTTTTTCGCGATGCTCGGGTACATCAAATTTTGGAAGGCACCAACGAAGTTATGCGCGTCATTATCGCGCGTCGATTGCTGCAGCCTAATGGTACGGAGAACTTAAAATGAGCGACGCGTTAATCCTCGAGCACCGTGACTACGTCAGTGTGCTGACCTTTAATAATCCACCTGCGCATACGTGGACGCCAGAAAGTCTGCAACTATTGCAGAAAATCGTCGCAGAGCTTAATGCCAACAGCAGTAATCGTGCGCTTGTTTTGACCGGTGCTGGCGACAAGTTCTTTTCCGCAGGTGCGGACCTGCAGCGCTTCCACCATCGTGATGTGGCTCAGGCGACGGATTTTTCAACGGCGTTTGGTGCTGCATTTCAGGTATTAAGCGCCTATCAAGGTGTGAGCATTGCCGCTATTAATGGCTACGCCATGGGCGGTGGCTTGGAGGTTGCGTTGGCCTGTGATGTGCGCATTGCCGAGCAACATGCACAGATGGCACTTCCCGAGTGTGCGGTGGGCCTATTGCCTTGTGGGCTTGGCACCCAACAACTGGCCTGGCTGGTGGGCGAGCAGTGGGCCAAACGAATGGTGTTGCTGGGCGAGCGGTTGTCTGCCGAGCAAGCTCTCACGATCGGATTGGTGTCTGAAGTGGTGCCCTCTGGTGAGGCGTTGCAGCATTGTTTAAAGCTCGTTGAGCCGATACAAAAACAGAGTCCTACCGCGGTAGATTACTGTAAGGAACTGATCATGGCTGCGCGCGAATGTTCCCTGAGTGCCGGCTACGCGCTGGAGCGGCAACGGTTTATAGAATTGTGGCAAGACGATAATCAGTTTGAAGGCGTGACCGCGTTTCTCGAAAAACGGCCGGCGCGGTGGCACGCTAAAACAAAAGGATAAAAGCAATGAGCACCAATGAACAAACCATTGCTTTTATTGGCTTGGGTAATATGGGCGCCCCCATGGTCGCCAACTTATGCACGAAGGGGTTCAGTGTCCGGGCCTTTGATGTGTCAACTGAGGCGTTGCACAACGCTGTAAAACTCGGTTGTGATGCCGCTACCAGTGCTAGCGCAGCGGTGTCTGGAGCGGATGTTGTGCTGACCATGCTGCCTAATGGTGAGATCGTTGAAAGTCTGCTGATTGACGAGCAGTGCTTACTCGAAGTGATTCCCTCGGGTGCGTTGTTAATCGATTGCTCCACTGTGTCAGCGACCACGAGTTTGCGGGTTCATCAACACGCGGACAGTCTGGGTGTGCAGTGTTTGGACGCGCCGGTGTCCGGTGGTGTGGGGGCAGCCAAGGCCGGCACTCTGGCCTTTATGTGCGGTGGTACTCTGGATGCATTTGCCGCAGCCCAAGCCGTGCTGGGCGCGATGGGCGCGAATATCTTTCGTGCTGGTGATGCGGGTGCCGGGCAAACCGCAAAAATATGCAACAACATGTTATTAGCGGTGCACATGGCTGGAACTGCCGAGGCGCTGCAGATGGGGGTTAACAATGGCCTCGATCCATCAGTGCTGTCGGAGATTATGCGCAAAAGCTCTGGCGGCAATTGGTCGCTCGAAAAGTACAATCCTTATCCGGGGGTTATGCCTGAGGTACCAGCCAGCAACGACTATGTTGGCGGATTTTTGGTCAAGCTTATGCTCAAAGATCTGGGCTTAGCAGCCAAGGCGGGTAAGGCTTCTAGTTCCAAAACCCCTATGGGAGATCAAGCCCATGCACTGTTTCAGCAACTCAAAGATTCTGCAGAGGACGCTGAGGGCAAAGACTTCTCCAGCATTCTAAAAATTTTTCAGTAACCTACTCTGCAGGGCTAGGGTCATTGTTCGCGTCACTCCTGACGACGGCTTCGCGTTCCAGTAATCGTGCACCGCGCAAAATACCGCCTAAAGAGTAGTTACCCTCATGGCAGGCGTACTCGTACATCTTTTCATTGGTGGCTGGCCACGGGTACTCGCCGCTCCCGTACTCGTACATCTTTTCATTGGTGGCCGGCCATGGGTACTCGCCGCTCCATGGCTCGCTCCAATTCGGGTCTTCAACGGTAAACGCATAACGCAGTGTATTATTGTCGATGCGCGAAATGCGCTCGGTTACCTTCAGTTTTTGACTCGCAAGTGTCAGTCCGGGCTCTCCACGGAAGTTCTGGGTCTCAATGACTAGTGTATCGCCTTCCCAGCGGCCTACAGAAGTACCCAGCCAGCCGGGTGCTGAACTTGCTTGGCCGTTCAAGGGAATAACTCGTGCGTCATGATTCATTTCGTTGATGATGACGACGTGGTCATCGGTTTGCACGACTCGCTTGAAGTTGTTGTACATCACAGGCAGTGCCGGTGGCCCAGAGGTAGAACCGAACCCCATAATGCAGCGTTCGGCCAAGGGCCGTAACTCAGGGTCGTCATAGGGCCCCTGGGGTAGGTCGACCCACCAGGCGGTGCCGGTATTTTCATGGTAAAAAGCTTGCATCGCTCTGGCTGCTTTCATGCCTTGCGGCGACAAGCTGGGCATTCGGCCATTTACAGGCTGTGTAATGATCGACGTGCGGTATTTGCCATCGAGTTTGAAATTACTCTCGCCGATGTCGACATAAAAAGCATTGTAGCCCCCCACTTTACCCGCAGCACCGCTGAATTCAGGTACATAAATTTCTGCACCGCCCTCTGGTGGTGCCTCGCGGTCTGGGTCAGAAGGTGTGGCGTCTTTGGCAAGGTTACTCGACCAATATTCAGCGATTGCTTGGGCTTCTTCTGGGGTTATCGTTAGTTTATCGCCGTAGCGCTGTGGGCGCTGCAGTGGCGTCAGAGTCGCTACGTTATAGGTGCCCGTCAGGTCAGGGTGACCCGACGCCGTACGTTTAATGTCAGCGTAGCCGCTGTTTATGAAAAGCGCGAGCGCAAAAGCCGTTGCAGCGCCGATCGTTAGTTGTGAACCCATCGTCTCTCTACCCTAAAACCCTCTATTTCGAGCATAGTATTGAGCGCTTAGGTTGTCTACGTGCTGGAGAGTAAGGTTCAGCTCGCGGCTGCAGTTTCAGATGCGCTCAATCGGCGAATTCGCAGGAAGTCGTTACTGATATAGCGCAGGCGCAAGCCCGCACCAACAGCGACGATCGCCAAGGCAAGGGTTAATCCTGTCCAGTAGCCGTAAACGCCCAGCGGAGCATTGCCTAGAAGACCCTCGGCCAATGCATAACCCAAGGGCAGCGCCAACAGCCAGTAACTGATTAAGCTGATCACCATCGGCACAGTAGTGTCTTTATAGCCGCGCAAGGCACTTACCAACACAACTTGGGTATCATCGACGATCTGATATACCGCGATAAACAGCAACAGCACCACAGCAACTGCAGTTACAGTAACGTCGGTGGTGTAAACGCTCACCAGTTGATAGCGCAACGCGACCAAAAGAACACTGATCCCAAGGGCATAAACGATCGCGAACTTCAGCATGGCCCAAGCGGTCGCGCGTGCTGTATGCAGGTCATCGCTGCCAATTAGAAAACCGATTCGAATGCTCGCAGCGTTACCCATTGCCATGGGTAT
>ERZ802830.293-NODE-293-length-49408-cov-35.305_pt1 | contig 49408 bp, 47 predicted proteins | sample MGYA00345654_ERZ802830 | MGnify/ENA primary metagenome ERZ802830 (study PRJEB30503, sample SAMEA104212375) | marine metagenome | biome: Westerlies Biome; feature: [SRF] surface water layer (ENVO:00010504) within the epipelagic zone...; material: water...
GTATTTTGGAAAGTCCCCGCGCCGCGCCGCCAGACTGGACTATAGCTTTTCTTGGGGATTTCGCGATTGGCACAACGGCATTATTTCTGGCATATATGATATGGAAAAAGCCCTCTGCTTTTCTGTGGGGAATTTTACTAGCTTGGAATGCGGTTGGAATATTTGATTTAATTGGAGCCTTATCTCATTCTTTTAGTGCGCCTTTCTCACCTTTTCCTGAGATTGGTATAAATGAAATTAGCATAAGAACTATTTTAAGTTTAAACACATTTGTACAATCTGTTGCTCTCTTAGTTATGTTTAGGCCACAAGTAAAAGCCTATTTTAGAGTTTAAAAAAGTATATAAATCAACCATTAAGGTTCTGTGGTGAAACGGATATCACACTTGACTACGGATCAAGAATTCAGGGTTCGAATCCTTGCAGAACCGCCACTAAAAATTAATATTATCAATTAATCTTACCTGACCTTTATAGATAGCGTAAAATAATCTAGTTTCTTGGATACTACCATCTAAAGATAAATCGGAAATATTTCTAAATTCAAAATAGTCAAATTTTTCTATCGCTTGTTTTCGGATAAATTCCTTAGCTAGAGAGTTAGCTTGATTAATATTGATATCTTTATCTAGATCAGACATAAATTTTAAACTAGCTTTATGAAAAAGTTCAAATTCTAGAAGTTGTTTTTTACTTAGTTTTTCATTTCTTGATGAAAATGCGATACCCTCTTCTGACCTAGCTGTTGGTACAGAAACTAATTCTAAGGAAGAATACTTTTCTTGAATAAATTTTTCTACAATCTTTAATTGTTGGTAATCCTTTTCGCCAAAATAGACTTTGTTACATTTAACAATTGAAAAGAACTTATTAAGCACTGTGATTACACCATCAAAATGATTTGGTCTAAAATCATCACAGAGAATATTTTTAAAATATTTATTTTCTAATTTAATTTCATTTTCTTGATAAATTTCTTCTGAAGATGGTTCAAATATTACATCTACATTGAATTGATCACAGAAATCATAGTCTTTACCCTTGTTTCTGGGATAGCCTTCAAAGTCTTCGGGTTTATTAAATTGCTTTTCATTAACAAAAATACTAACTATTGTTTTTTTATTATCTTTTTGTGATTGTTTAATGAGCTGGCCGTGTCCTTGATGAAGAGCCCCCATGGTTGGAATATAGCCCAGAGAATATCCTTTATTCTCATAAGCCTGGAGGTATAGCTTTAAATTAGAAATATCTTTGATTATCAGCATAATTAGATTTTATTTATTGACTTCATATCAATAATTGTTAAATGTAGGAACACTTTTTTAAAGGCATAATATCAATGAAAAGAACATATCAACCCAGTCAATTAGTTAGAAAAAGAAGACATGGATTTCGTTCCAGAATGGCCACAGTAGGAGGCCGTAGAGTTATTAATGCAAGAAGAGCAAAAGGTCGATCTAAGCTCTCCGCTTAATTTTTGAGATTACCCACACTTAAAAAATCATCTGAATTCTCCAAAATACGAAATAAAGGGGATTATTTTAAAAGTCCTTATTTTAATGGATACATCCTTAAAGACCCAAATGAAGAAAAATTTATATTAGGTCTTGTCGCAAGTAAAAAGCTAGGCAATGCCGTGGAGAGAAATCGGTCAAAAAGAAGAGTGCGTGAAGCAATTAGAACCTGCAGCTTAATAGACACACTTCAAGGTGTCAGATTTGTGCTAATATTAAAAAAAACTATCTTGAAAGTACCATTTATTGATTTAAAACAAGATATTGAAAAATTTTTAAGCCATGAAAAATAATATTCAGCACATTTGGAGTTTAATTTTTATATTCCCAATAAAACTATACCAACTTTTTATATCTCCCATGTTACCAAATACTTGTCGCCACCTTCCTACTTGCTCAGATTATACTATTGAGGCAATCCAAGAATTTGGTGTTTTAAAGGGTATCTACAAAGGTACTGTTAGAATACTTCGATGCAACCCACTAGGCACATCAGGCTTTGACCCGGTAAAAAAATAATATGGAAAATCAAAAAAATTTATTTCTAGCCATTATAATATCAATGGCAATTATATTTGGTTTTCAATTACTTGTCCCACAACCAGAACGTGCACCTGTATCTGAAGATCAAACAAGTGAGCAGAGTCTCGTTGACCTCAGTCTTCAAGGGTCATCCTCAGGTACATTAATAGATCGATCTGAAGTAATTAATAATTCAGGAAGAGTTACTTTTAATAATTCAAAGATTAAAGGCTCTATTAATTTAGCAGGCGCTCTCATTGATGATTTAATTTTAATGGAATTTCAAGAAACACTTGATCCCACATCTCCTCTTATTGAATTTTTAAATCCACTTGGATCTGAGAACTCTTATTACCTAGATACTGGTTGGGTAAGTTCTGATAGCTCAATTGAATTACCTAATATTAAAAGTATTTGGAGTGCTGATAGAAATTCAATCGGTGTCAATGATCCCGTTAAACTCTCATGGACTAATTCTCAAGATATTACTTTTGAAAAAATAGTGTCACTAGATGAAGATTATCTTTTTAATGTTGATCAAAGAGTTATCAATAAATCAAAAAAATCCTTTGACCTTTTCCCATATGGTCTCTCAAAAAGACAGGGTATTCCTGATATGCAAAACTTTTTTATTCTCCATGAAGGGCCTCTATCTATTACCGATAGTGTCTTAGAGGAATTTGACTATGACGACCTAAAGGATAAGAAAAAAATTAAACTTACTTCGATTGGTGGATGGATTGGTATGACAGATAAGTATTGGCAAACTGCAATTATTGCCGATCAAAAAGAACCGATCCAGCAAACTTATAGTTATAGTTTTGTTGAGAATACGGATAACTTTCAAACAGACTTAGTAGGAGATAAAATTACTATCTCAGAAGGATCAAGTATTTCTCATAATCTTAAGTTATTTGCAGGGCCTAAAATAGTAAGTGTAATAGATAGATATATGGAAGAATACGGTGTTTTAGAATTTGACCGATCTGTTGATTTTGGATGGTTTTATTTTTTAACAAAACCAATTTTTAATGTTCTTCAATTTATTTTTGGTTATGTAGGTAACTTTGGTTGGTCAATTATTTTATTCACTTTTTTAATGAGAATTTGTTTTTTCCCTTTAGCGCAACAATCTTTTAAATCGATGGCTAAGATGAAAAAACTAGGTCCCGAGATGCAGCGATTAAAAGAACAGTATGGGGACGATAAAGCAGGCATGCAAAAGGAAATGATGGCCTTATATAAAAGAGAAAAAGCCAACCCTATTGCGGGTTGTTTGCCTATTCTATTACAGATACCTGTTTTCTTTGCATTATATAAAGTTTTATTCGTGACTATTGAGATGAGACATGCGCCATTTATTGGATGGATCCATGATTTATCAGCGCCTGATCCTCTTGGTCTTCTCACGCTCTTTGGTTTTGTTGATTGGAATGTTCCAGGCATCTTACAACTCTTGAACATTGGTATCTGGCCAATATTAATGGGTATCTCTATGTTTCTCCAACAAAAATTAAATCCGGCACCAGTAGATAAAATGCAAGCAAAAATCTTTATGTTCTTGCCTATTGTCTTTACTTTTGTTTTGGGAGGGTTTGCAGCAGGTTTGGTGATTTATTGGACTACTAATAATGTTTTATCAATGGCTCAACAATACGTTATTCAAAGAAAAATTATTAAGAGTTGATGAATAATGTTAGTGGCTATTTTAAAAAACCAACTCAATTTCTTTTAAGCGCCGTACAGCCACGACAATATCCAAACGTAGTTTTTCCAGAAGTAGCCTTTATTGGCAGATCCAATGTCGGTAAATCCAGTCTCATAAACGCCCTTTTTATGGAAAAGTTAGCCCATATTTCAAATACACCCGGAAAGACAAGACAAATTAATTTTTTTAATCATGGCGACTCATTAATGGTTGTTGATCTACCTGGCTATGGTTTTGCCAAGATATCTCAAAAAGAAGCTTATAAAATATCTGATTTAGTTTCTCAATACCTAACAACTCGAGAAAATCTCAAAAAAATTTTTATCCTTATAGATCATTCTTTAGGCCCCAAAAAAATAGATATGGAGATGCTTAATTCTATGAAAAGCATTAAAGAAAAAATTTTTATTTGTTATACCAAAAGTGATAAGAAGGTAAAAGAACGCTCTCCTTATTTAAAGGATTTGGAAAAATTTGATCAATTAATAGTCAGCTCTAAATTAAATAATAATATTTTTGAGTTACAAAAAAAAATTGCAGAAATTCTCTAAATAATCTTTGAAATTATTTTATAAAGCATTAGTTTAACACGCCTATGAAAAATATCTCTAACTGGGTCTTTGACTTAGATAATACACTATATAAAGCAGAATGTGGTCTGTTCGACAAAGTCCATATTTTAATGGGACGATTTATTGAGGAGAAATTAAATTTATCCTCAGGGGAGGCTCAAGCCTTAAGATCAAAATACTATCATCAATACGGCACCACTCTTCGTGGATTGATGATTGAACATAAAATTAATCCCGATGAATACTTGGATTATGTTCACCAAATTAACTATGATGTCGTTTCCCCCAATGAAAGTCTTAAAAATACAATTCAAGAACTAAAAGGTAAGAAATATATTTTTACAAATGCTAATTATGGGCATGTAGAAAAAGTCCTAGAAAAACTTAAAATGGAAAATATTTTTGATGGTTGCTTTGATATTTCAGAAAGTGATTATTTACCAAAACCTCACAAAGAAATATATGACTCTTTTCAAAAAAAATTTAATTTAGATAATTCTTCAACTGCAATGTTTGAAGATTTGCATATTAACCTGAAGGTGCCTTCTGCTATGGGATGGGACACTGTCTGGGTAACCAATAACTTAGAATACAACTTAAACAAAGACGTCAACCAACAAGAAGATATCCAGAAAATCATTGATGAAAAAGGCTACATATCTCATGTTACAGATAATTTGGAAAATTTTTTAAATAACGTAAAATAGGAGCAAGTATGAGCAATCAAGAAACTATTGAAAATCTCTGGGAAAAGAAGGATGAAATTAACTTTATTGAAAATATTGAAGCAAGAAACTCCGTTCTTGAGGTTTTAGATAATTTAGATAAAGGAAAACTTAGGGTTTGTGAAAAAATAGAAGGTAACTGGATTGTTAATCAATGGCTCAAAAAAACGATTTTATTAAGTTTTCGAATTCAAGATATGGAAATCATTTCGGGAGGACCAAGTGTAGTTGATGGAACTTCTAGTTGGTGGGACAAGGTTCCATCCAAGTTTCAAAACTGGGGATCTCAAGATTTTCAAGATGCAGGTTTTAGAGCGGTTCCAAATTGTGTTGTGAGAAGATCAGCTTTTGTAGCTAAAAGTGCCGTATTAATGCCCTGCTTTATAAATTTAGGAGCATATGTTGATGAAGGTACGATGGTAGATACTTGGGCAACAGTAGGTTCGTGTGCACAGGTTGGAAAGAATTGCCATATCTCTGGAGGAGCAGGTATTGGAGGTGTTCTAGAACCCCTACAAGCTAATCCTGTAATTATTGAAGATAATTGCTTCATAGGAGCTCGATCAGAAGTTGCTGAAGGAGTTATTGTTGGAGAAGGATCGGTTTTATCAATGGGGGTTTTTATAGGAGCCTCTACAAAAATATATGATCGCGATACAGGTATTACTCATATGGGTAAAGTTCCTCCCTATTCCGTTGTTGTACCCGGAAGCATGCCAAGCTCTAAAGGTGATGCCTCTTTATATTGTGCTGTTATTGTCAAAACAGTTGATGAAAAAACAAGATCAAAAACTTCTGTCAATGAATTACTTAGAGATTAAATGTTAGACACAATTGAATTATCAAAAAAACTTATATCTTTTGATTCTATCACTCCCGCCAAACAAGATATTTTTAATTTTTTAATAAAAACTTTTGAGGAGAATGGCTTCTCCACAAAACAATTAAACTTTGATGGTGATGGAAGTTATGAAGTAATAAATTTAATGGCTACTTATGGCTCCCCTAATACCAATGCCAAACATTTTAATTTTTTATGTCACGTGGATGTTGTGCCCCCAGGAAATGTAGAAGACTGGGATACGCCTCCTTTTGAGCCCACTATTAAAGATGGTTATTTATTTGGCCGTGGATCTGAAGACATGAAAGGGTGTACTGCTGCAAGTATGGTCAGTGTCTTCAAATTTATTAGGGATAATAAGGATTTTAATGGAACAATTAGCTTTATCATTACCGGAGATGAAGAGGCAGACTCAGTCAATGGTGTTGATAAAGTCGTAAATTGGATCAAAGAAAATAATATCAGAATTGATGGTTCAATAGCTACAGAGTCCTCCTCAGAAAAAGTTATTGGAGATCAAATTAAGGTAGGAAGAAAAGGAGCTGTAAACATAAAGATTGAAATTGTTGGAAAACAAGGACATGCAGCATATCCTCAACTAGCACAAAACCCTGTTCATTGCATGTCAAAAATGATTTCATTTTTTGATGATCAGGTCTTAGATAATGGAGCAGAGTACTTTGAGCCTTCTACTTTGCAATTTACTCAATTAGATTTAAATAATAAAGCAAGTAACGTCATTCCAGAGAAAGTTATTGCATTAGCTGATATGCGTTTTAATGATAATTGGGATAAAGAAAAAATCAAAAAATATTTTGATGAGCACTTAACAAGAATATGTAAAGAAAATAACTGCTCATACGATTTAAAATTAACTTTTCGAGGTTTACCTTTTCAAGCTTTTAATAATCCTTTTACCATACATTGTCTAAATGCTATTAAAGATGTTACAGGATTAGAGGCTAAGCAAGATACTGGTGGAGGAACTTCAGATGCAAGATTTATGCAAAGAGTTTGTCCTGTATTCGAATTTGGTACTATTAATAAAACACTTCATAAAGTAAATGAGTGTGTTTCTATCGAAGATCTCAAAACCACAGAAAAAATTTATTACAAAACTTTAGAAAACTTTTTTCAATGATCAAAGAAGGAGATCTTCTTCCTAATGTCACCCTTAGATCAGTAGCAGAAGACGGTACTCAAAACTTTAATTTATATGAAAAGTTTAAAGAAAAAAATGCTTTAATAATTTGTGTCCCCGGTGCTTTTACTTCTACTTGTCATATTCAACACCTCCCTCCTTATATTAAAGGCTCAGAAAAATTAATGGCTGAAAAGAAACTAGATTATCTATGTTGTATCTCAACTAATGATCCTTATGTATTAGATTTATGGAGAACAAACCTAGGTAACTCCAAAATTACTTTTCTCTCGGATGGTAACTTAGAATTTTTAAATTCTACACAACTTATAAGAAATCATGAAAAAAGCTTTATGGGAGATCGATTGATAAGGTCAATTCTTTTATCAAAAAACTTAAAAGTAACTAAATTAATACAAGACAATCCTGGGGAGCTTGATAAAACAAGCTTTGAATCAGTACTAAAAACTATTTAAATATTCTTTGATTTTCTTGGTATTTTCAAATTTTTTAGCCATTTGATGACTTTTTTGACTCAACTTATCTAAATTATTAAGAACATCTATAACGCTCATAGTTAAATCTTTTATATTATTTTCTTTAACTATCTTACCGTTCTTATTAATAGACTCAGGGGTTCCCCCACTATCACTTACAATACATGGTAGGCCAAATGCTGCTGCCTCTATATTAGAAATACCAAATCCCTCAACACTATCTGGTGTCGTGATCGTAGGCATAATATGAATCTTACTTTCATTATATATTCTCGATGACTTTATATTCTCATCAATAAAGCTAACTTGTTTCATTAAATTAAACTTCATGACTAGATCTTTCAACCTCGATAGCTCTGGACCATTTCCTAAAATAGCATATTTCAAAATTAATTTATGGTTATTCTTTAAAAGAGATAGGCTTTCCAAAACTAAATGGTGTCCTTTTCGATATTCTAATCTAGCTACAGTACACAAGTCATATTTCTTTTTTGAATTAGGTGTTTCAATAGATTTTATAAAAGCTGGATAGATTATTTTATATTTTTTGTTGTGAAGTTTTTTTAAATTTTTAAAAAATAATTTTTGTGTATATAGAGAATTAAAAATTATACCATCTGCTTTTTTTAGTGAAGATAAAATTCTATCAACTTTTTTTAGGTTTAAAATCTCATTACCGTGTATTAAACATATTTTTTTTATTGGAATATTTTTATCAAAACTCTCTAAGGACTTCCAGCTATCAAAAAAGACTTTATCAAAATTATTATCTTTAAATAAATTGTTTGCAAAATTTGATTTAATTCTTTTCCTTAGAAATTTAAGTTGATCAAATCTATGTATTTCAAATTTTTGATTATTGTCAAACTTAGAACTAAAGTACTTAGATCCATCAGCTAGTACTTTAACATTGTGTCCTAATATTGCTGCTTGGGATGCTATATTTGTCATTACTGACTCTATTCCTCCTAGCTTGGGGGCAAAGCATTGGGTATAAACTAAGATGTTCAATAGGTTATCTCTTTTAGTATTAATCCTCTTGGTGGCATAGTTGGGCCTGCTAAGACTCTGTTCTTTAATGCCAATAATTCTTTAATCCAGGATGGATCTTTGTTATTTAAGCCTATTTCTAATAATGTTCCCACCATTATTCTAATTTGCTGGTAGAGAAAAGACTGGGCTTGAAAAATAAAAGTAATTTTATCATTGGAGGTTTCTATGCTCGTGAACTCGACTGATTTAATTGGAGATTTTGCTTGGCACCCTCTGCCTCGAAAAGAGCTAAAATCATGCTTACCTTTAAAATAAACAATTGCTTCATTCATAGCATCAATGTCTAAATTCTGTTTTACATGAATACTATAATCCCCTTCAAGCACAGAGGGAGAGGGAGTATTATAAACTTGGTAACAGTAGGTCTTTTTATTTTTGCTAAATCTTGCATTAAAGTCTTCTGAAACATTTTCTACTTTAGAAATCTTAATTTTCTCATTTCCTAAGTGAAAATTTAATCCATTTAAAATTTGGTAATCTGTAAATTTTTTGTCTAGATTGAAATTTGCGCATTGAGCTAAAGCATGAACTCCGGCATCTGTTCTACCAGCCCCTTGAATTGTTTTTTTTTCACCTGAAAATTTGAAAATTGCTTTTTCAATTTCTCCTTGAACAGTTTTTTCATCTTTTTGATACTGCCAACCACTATATGGTGTTCCTGCATATTCAATTGTTAACTTAATGTTAGCCATTAATATTTTTGCCAATAGTAAAGCTGTGTTTTCCTAATAAGAACTGCTTAATAGTCATAGCTTTTTTTCCTTCTGGTTGAATCTCTATAATATCCAAACTTCCATTTTTACAAGCTATTGTAAGAGGGGTGTCAACTACTTCGCCAGGCGATCCTTTCAATTCAGAAATTCTTGCTTTTAAAATTTTAAATCTTGAACCTTCATATAAAAACCACATGGAAGGATAGGGATAAAAGGCTCTTATTTTTTGATTTATCTCAGAGGCACTTAGTGACCAAGTAATTTTAGTTTCAGACTTTTTAATTTTTGAAGCATAAGTACTTGAGCTGTTATCTTGTTGTAAGGGAGAGATCTTTCCTGATAAATATTTCTCTAGATTATTAAAAAGCAAAGAGCAAGAGTCATAGCTCATTTTATCAATAAGTGATTTTCCCGTGGTATCGTTTGATATTGGTATTTCTTGTGAAGCTATTATAGGTCCTTCATCTAACCCTTCATTCATTTTCATAATAGTTATACCTGATGATTTATCACCATTCTCGATAGCTCTTTGAACTGGTGCGGCACCCCTCCATTTAGGAAGAAGAGAGGCATGAATATTTACAAATCCATAAAGGGGAACGTTTAGCCAGTTGGCAGGAATAATTTTTCCATAAGCAAATAAAACAGCAATATCGGGCCTAAGTGATTGAAATTGTTCTAAGGATAAATCATCAAGTTTACTTGGGGTAAAAACAGGTAAAAGTTGGCTTTCAGCCCATTGATGCACAGGTGTTGCAATTTCTTTCATTCCCCTTGATTTTTTTTTTGGCTCTTGGGAATATATACCAACAATTTTATAACCTCCTAGGTATAGAGTTTTTAAGGGAGGTAATGCAAATTCTGGTGAGCCAAAAAAAACTAATCTATATTTTTTTGTCATTTGAGCTGATATTTTCTTTTTTGAATTTTTTCATTTTTCGAATTATTACGTCTCTTTTTAATCTACTTAAGTAATCTACAAAGAGTATTCCATTAAGGTGATCTAATTCATGTTGGATTATTCTTGAGGTAAATCCATCCGTAGTTAAAGTTTTTTTTTTATTATTTTCATCTAAATATTTGATTGTTAATTGATCCGGACGATCAATTTCTGCAAAATGCTCAGGAAAAGACAAACATCCCTCTTCGTAGGATACTGTTTTATCATCTATTGAAACTAAAGAAGGATTAATCATTGTCAGTGGTTTTTTTTCCTCTTCCCTAGCGCCAGAATCTAAAATAAATATTCTTTTATTAATTCCTACTTGGGGTGCAGCTAGTCCTACTCCATTAGCCTCATACATTGCTTCAAACATTTTTTTTATTAAGTCACGATGGTGATCATCTACTTGAGATAAAGGTTCACATACTTCTTTGAGTATAGGGTCAGGAGCATAGACTATTTTCAACATTAGAAGTAATATAGGATAATTAATTTGGTTATGGGAAATAAAAAAATAAAAATTTTTAATGATTTAGTTAATTTAATTAAAGAAACTCCAAAACTTGTGCCTCCAATCCATGTGGCAGAGGGAAAAGTAATAGAGAGTTGGATAGATTATAATGACCATATGAATATGGCTTACTATGTTCAATGTTTTGAGGAAAGTTCCGACTTCGTTCTCGAACATGCAGGCCTAGGTTATGATTATGCCCTAAATCAGCAAAAAGGGGTTTTTGTAATTAAATGTGAGATTAATTACAAAAGAGAAATTAAACAGGGGGAAAAATTTATTATCTCTTTAATAGATCTTATATGTAAAGGGAAAAAACTTATTTTAAAATTTAATATGATTGATTATCAAAATTCTATTTTTGCAAACTATGAAATTCTAAATTTAAATATTGATCTTAAAACAAAAAAATCAATTACCTTTGAGGATAATATTATAAAAAAACTATCCTAAATTTTTTCGAGATTCTAACGCTGCTCCTAGAGTATTATCATCTAAATAATGAATTTCACTTCCTACAGGAACTCCATAAGCAAGTTGTGTGATTTTAATGTTAAGACTTTCTAGTGCATCTTTAATTACTAGGGCTGTAGTTTGACCTTCTATAGTGGCGCTCAGGGCAAGAATAATTTCTTGGGCTTGGTTAATTTCTATTCTTTCTCTAAGTTTGTTTAACTTTAAATCTTGTTCTGTAAAATTTTTAGCTGCTGAAAGAAGTCCCCCGATAACATGATAAAGGCCTTTATGATAACCAGATCTTTCAAAAGCCCATACATCTGCCATATCTTCTACAATACAAATAGTTTTTTTGGAGCGATTATCAGAGGAGCAAATCTTACATGGAATTATGACATCTAATATTCCACAATTATCACATTTCTTAATTACTGCTGCTGTTTCCTTTACACTATCTCCTAGGGGTAGCATTAATTCTTGTTTATTTTTAATCAAATAAAGGGCTATTCTTTGAGCTGACCTTTGTCCTATACCGGGCAATCTAGAAATAAGATTGATTAATTTTTGAAGTTCGTCTTGAGACAAATTAAAAGGGCATTTTCATACCTGGGGGCAAAGGCAAGCCTCCAGTAATTTTTTTCATTTCCTCAGCAGACATTTCCTCAACTTTTTCTTTAGCTTGGTTAAGAGCTGCTTTGATTAAATCTTCCAATACATCTTTTTCCTCTTCGGATAAAAGTGATGGGTCTATATTAATTGATTGAACTATTTGTTTTCCATTCATAACAACCTTGACCATTCCTCCACCAGACTCGGCTTCAATGGTTTTGTTTTCTAATTCTTTTTGCATTTCTTGCATTTTAGCCTGCATTTCTTGGACTTTTTTCATCATACCGCCCATATTACCCATCATTTTCATCACCTCTTTCTATATCTTCAATATCTATAATCTTTGCATTGGGGAATTTAGCAAGAACTTTTTTAAAATCATCTGTTTTCGTTTCTTGCTCAATTAGTTCTTTTTTGTATAAGATTTTGATTGACTCTAAATTTTCTATATTTTTTTTGACTGTAATATCTAATTCAAAATCCTTATTGAAGTTTTGTTTAAGTTCCTCACTTCCTTGAAAGCTATCTGTTAACACGTTAATTTTTAATTTCTTTTCGTTCTCTGAAAAATAAACTACTTCACATTGCTCTATGATTATACCCGCCATCAGGGGAGAGAAATTTTTTCCATAAAATTGAAAAAAACTTTGATGTATTTCTATTCTTTCCTTCAATGAAATTTTGATACTAGCATCCACTTTGTTTTCAATAGCTTGATCTAAGTTAGGAGAGGATTTTTCTTCTTTTTGAATTATTTCAGGCTTTTTTTTTTCTTCTAAAGTATCAGAAGGATTATCATTTAAAAGAAATGCGCATCTCAGCAAGATCATCTCAAGTGTGGAGTGTGGATGAGGAGAAATTTTTATTTCATCGTATCCTTTAATTAAGCTTTGCCAAAAAATATTTAATTTCCCATGATCGTATTGAGTCACATAAGATGCAAAATTTTTATCATCTTCTGTTAAAAACTCATCTTTGATAAGATTTGAATTAATTTTAAGTTTGCAAGACCAATTAATTATATTCATCAAGTCTTCTAATATTTTTGATGTTTCAGATCCTCTTTGATACATAGTTTCAAGCTTGGAAATAAGATCAGTAAGATTATTTTCAAGGATATTCTTAGATAAATCGTAAAGATCGCTTAGCTTTGAGTAACCAAGCATATTGATAATTTCTTCCGTTTTAATTGTTTCTTCTAATTTAAAAACATTTGCTTGATCTAAAATACTTAGAGCATCTCTCACAGAACCGTCACTAGATTTTACAATTAAGTTTAATGCCTCTTTTTCAATTAATATATTTTCTTTATTGGCAATAGTTTCAAGAAATAAGGATAAAACTTTTTTATCTATTCTTCTTAGATCAAATCTTTGACATCTAGATAAAATAGTAATGGGAACCTTTGAAATTTCTGTAGTAGCAAAAATAAATTTGGAGTGTGGAGGAGGCTCTTCTAGTGTTTTTAACAATGCATTAAAAGCACTCTTAGAGAGCATGTGCACCTCATCAATAATGTAAACTTTGTACTTACCTAAAACAGGATTATATTTTACGTTTTCAATAATTTCCCTAGCATTTTCAACACTGGTATTTGATGCAGCATCAATTTCTATTACATCGGGGTGTCGATCTTCAGTAATAGCTTTTGCCTGTTCACAGTTTAAGAGATCTGGCTTATTAGAGTTGTCAAAAGCTGTACAATTTAACATTTTTGCTACAATACGAGCTGTTGTAGTTTTACCAACCCCCCTTATGCCAGTGAATATATAAGCATTAGGTATTTTGTTAAGCTGTATTGATTTTTGAATAGTGTCTACAAGATACTCTTGGCCTATTAGATCGCTAAAGTCTTTTGGTCTATATTTAAGTGCGAGTATATCTGATTGATGCTTCATTATTTAAAAGGAGAATTACACGACCCAGGTCTTTGTGTTACGGCTGCTTTCTTTCGAACCTGACCGGATTAGCATAAAAAACTGCCCATGTAATTCTCGATTCATTTTATAACAGTTATCATACAAAATATGAAGTTATTGTCTTGATCGATAGCTAGATTTCTCAAAAACACCTAGTTTTCTCACTTTTGAACAATAGTGATTCATGTCTTCTAAAGCTAACTTAGTATTTTCCTGATCAGGGTGACCCTCGATTTCACAATAAAATTCTGTAATAACAAAATTAGCACCGTAGTTGTAGCTTTCTAATTTTATCATATTTACGTTGTTAGTAGCAAAACCTCCCATGACTTTGAAAAGAGATCCTGGGGTATTGTTCACAGCGAATAAAAAAGATGAAATATATTTTTTTTGAGAGTCATACTCTTTATTTTCATCTTTAGACATTACATAGAATCGAGTGATGTTGTTTTTAGAGTTGGCAAAACTCTCATCAACTATTTTTAAAGTATATATATCGGCAGCTAAACTTGATGCAATAGCTGCTGTATCTAATACTTTATTTTCATAAATGTTTTTTGCCGATCCCGCAGTATCTGCTCCTACGAGGATATCAAAATCTAATTTTTGTATTTTATTGCTGCATTGGGCTAAAGCCTGCTCATGGCTGATTATTTTTTTTATATTTTCGATTTTTGACTCAGGGTGGATTAATAATTTATGCTCGACTCTTTGAAAGTGTTCAAAATTAATATGCAGATCTGATTTTGGCAATAAACGGTGTATATCTGCAACTCTTCCAGCGGCAGAATTTTCTATTGGTATCATAGCAAAGTCAACCTGTTCGGATTCTGCTTTTGAAATTGCAATTTCAAATGTTTTGCAAGGAACAGGTTCTGATTCAGGAAAAAATTCTTGAACTGCAAGATGACTATATGCTCCCTCTACTCCTTGAAATGAAATTTTTTTACCCATGGTCTTGAATTAACTGATTTACTGTATCTAAATCTTCTTTGGTATCAACACCCAATATCTCCTCTTCTATGACAGTTATGCCTATTTTTGTATTTTCTGATACCCTGAGTTGCTCCAGTTTTTCTTCAAGTTCTCTCTTTGTTGGTCTTTGAGAAATATATTCTTTTAAGAACTGCTTTTGAAAACCATATACACCTATGTGGTGAAAAATACTCTTATTTAATTTTGAGGTATCAATTAAGGTTCTACTAAAATCTTTAGCTACAAGATTTTCGTGATTAGCTACCTCAACTTTAACTTTAGATAGGCTTTCAGCCTCAACTTTATTTTTAAAAGGACAAGCTAGAGTAGACATTTTGTAGTTAGATAGGTTTTCTCTTAATGACGAAATGTATTCCTTTTTGATAAAGGGCATATCTCCTTGAACATTAATGATAAAATCAAAACTTAATTTTTTCTCTAATTTTTCAACTGCCTCCCCAATACGGTCACTCCCTGAAATATGGTTAGGGTTTGTTAAAACAAAGGGAAGGTTATTTTTATTACAATAATCCTCTACCTCTTGGTCACAAATTGCTAAAAAGACATTTTCAAAAGATTTTGAGGCTGCATTAAACACATAATGTAGCATTGGGAGATTACCTATTTTTGCAAAAGGCTTATTGGGAAACCTTGAGGCCTGCAATCTTACAGGAATTACAATGACAGTATCAATCATGAATGCGACAAAAATCCGTTTTTAGTGCTATATTTTTAAACATAGACTTCTCTTTTTAATATGGAAACCAATAAAATTCTAGGCGCAATTATACTTGCTTTATTACTAGCTGCAGCTTTCTCTAAAATAGCTGATATGACCGTGCACCCAGAGTATCCCAAGGAATTGGCTTATACTATAGAAATTCCAGAGGGAGATTCATCAGGCGCTCAGGTAGCAGAAGTTAATATTTTTGAAGTCTTGCCCGAAATAACCCCTATGCTTGCTTCAGCAAATTTAGCCAATGGTGAGAAACTATTTAAAAAGTGTGCCTCATGTCATACATATCAAAAAGGTGGCGAGAACAAAGTTGGTCCAGCAATGTGGGGTATAGTAAACAGAGCCAAGGCCTCTGTTGATGGTTTTGCTTATTCAGGGGCACTTGCTGATTTTGGTGGTGACTGGAGCGTAGAAGAGTTGAATAAATTCTTACTAAAACCAAAAAAGTATGTTCCTGGAACTAAAATGAACTTTAATGGTCTTAAAAAGGACCAAGACAGGGCTGATTTAATTAAATGGCTCGACAATCTTTCTGATTAAAAGTTTTAATTATTAATTTTTTCTTTAACATAACCATATGAGTTCTGTTTCCCTAGATTCAAACAAATTGAAGTCCCTTTTTGGTGCTTACTATGACAGGAGAATGATAAGAATTTTACTTCTTGGAATAATAAGTGGTTTTCCATGGGTTTTAATTGGCAGTGCTCTTTCTCTTTGGCTAAAAGAAGAGGGCCTGAGTAGAAGTACTATTGGCTGGGCTGGATTAATTTTTGGTGTTTATGCAATTAATTTTTTGTGGGCACCTATTATTGATCGCCTTCGACTTCCATTTTTAACTAATAAAGTTGGTCATCGAAAGTCGATCATTATATTTATGCAAACTATTATTTTAATTAGCTTGATTATTTGGACTACTTTGGAGCCTACTCAAAATCTAGCTTTGATTATTGGGGTGGGTCTTGCAATTGCAATCTCTTCAGCAACTCAAGATATAACTATTGATGCTTTAAGAATTGAACAAATTAATAAGGAAGAAACTTCCAGTATGGCTGCAGGCGCAGCTATGGCTGTTGTAGGATGGTGGACTGGGTTTAAACTTGGAGGTTTTATTTGTTTAGAAGTAGCAGAAAGATTGCAAATATCAGGAGTAGAGCAATATTGGCAAATAACTTTTATTTTTTTAATGGCTATAATTGTTTTATGTAATATCGGTTTAAGTTTTATTCCTGAGTCAAACAAAGAAAGATTTCAAAATATGGCAAACATGGATGCCTCAAGTAGTAATGTTGGGAGTTTAGTTAATGCTAGTTATCTATTTGCTGCACTGGGAGCTCTCTGTTTTCTAGTAGGACAGTTTTTTGATAAAACCTGGTTTACCAATGGAGGGCTGTCTTTTATTTTTATTGCTTTTATGTTTTATATTTTTTCTTTTTACATAAAAAGGTACGGAGAAAACAACACTATTTCTAATTTATTTTTCTATTTAAACAATGTCGTAGCTAATCCTTTAAGTAGTTTTTTTAAAAATAATGGAATTAAAATTGGGGTGTCTATCTTGGTATTTGTTTTTCTTTTTAAAATTGGTGAAGCTTTTCTGGGAAGAATGAGTCTTGTTTTTTATAAAGAGATCGGTTTTTCAAAAGGCGATATAGCTATTTATTCTAAAGCTCTTGGATGGATTACTACTGTTGTTTTTACTCTTATTGGGGGTGCAATAGCTATGAGATCCGGCATAGTTAGAACTTTAATTATTGCTGGAATAGCAATGGCAGCAACTAATATACTTTTTTCATTTCTTGCTTGGGCAGGACCTTCAAAAGGTCTTTTTGCTGTTGCTGTAATTTTAGATGACTTAGCTGCAGCTTTTGCGACAGTTGCTTTTGTTGCATTTATATCATTGCTAGTCGATAGAAGCTTTACCGCAACTCAATATGCATTATTAGCCTCTGTGGGAACAGCTGGAAGAACCTTATTAGCTTCATCATCTGGTGCTATGGTTGATGGACTTGGTGGAGATTGGGGATTATTTTTTATAATTACCGCTGCGATGGTGATTCCATCTTTAATTGTTTTAATTTTAATAAAAAATAAATTGAAACTTCCTTCAAGAAGTTAACTGTTTACTGTTTCTAATAATTTATTATACCCAGCTGTAAAACCTAACAAAGAATAGGTAATTGTTGCTTCACGATTATCAAGCAATAGAACTTTCAAAGTTATTTGGTTTCCTGCTTTAAACATATTGATGAAATTATCTGCAATAATCTCGGCTATAAAACATGCACTTTGGTTACAATAAGCATAATTCAATTCAAGAGGATCGTTTTCATCAATTTGTAATTGAACAGAATTTTTTAAATTAACAGCATGGGGAAAAGCAATTTGCATTTGAGCTAAACTGTCAGGATTGATCGTTATTGATAAATAGCTAACAACCTCTTCAGTATTTTGGTCAAATACTAATTCTCTTAGATCGCATATTTTTTGAGATTGCTCTTCTACGCAAGTAAATTGCCATGCTTCAAAATTTTCTTGTTCAATAACATGTTGGTCTGCATTGACTGGAAAGACAAAAAATAAGAGTAAAAGTATTATTCTCACATTTCTAGAATATAGGAAGATTCATTATATCCAACAATCAATTAAGATTATTAGATAATTTTACTTTAATGATTTCATTATTTGATCCTATTCTTATCTTTGGACCCCAAGTAGCAACACCTGAACTAACATACAAAAAATTTTTACCAGATAGATACAAACCATAAATTTCTGGAAATCTTATTTTTACTATTAAATTGAAAGGAAATATTTGACCATTATGAGTATGCCCAGAAAGCATTAAATCGACATCTTTTTTTATTTGCTTCCACAATGAAGGTTGGTGAACAGCAAGAAGATTAAAGTGGTCTTTCTTGGACAATTTGATGTATTCCCTTTTTTTATCATTAATGGATAAGTTGTCATTTATTCCTATCAAATTTATTTCATCCAATAAAATAGATTGATTATCTAATATTTTAATTCCCACAGATTTTAAATCATCGAGGTGTTTTTGATAGTTTTGGATATAATATTCATGATTGCCTGTCACAAAAAAAATAGGACATTTTATTTCTTTTAAAACAGACAGGTCTTTTATGTGGAATGAACTACTATCAATCAAATCACCTCCTATTAATAAAAACTCAGGATTTATTTCATTTACTTTGGAAACTATTTTTGTGAGAGATTTGGGATGATTGGAGCCAATATGAACATCACTTATAAAAACAAAAATATGGTCTTTATTTATTGAGTCATTTTTGATATTTAAATTTTTAATTTTTAAGGATCTAGCATTCAAAAAGCCATATACCAAAAGGGGTATTTGAAGAGAGAAAAAAGAAATTAATTTATATTTATCAGGAATGTCTAAAAGTAGCTCGATTAAGAGAAGGGGTATTATAATAAAAAGTGAGACACTTCCTATTCCAACACCCTCATATACAAAAAACTTTAAAATTTTATTACTATTTTTAGATCTAAAATAATAAAGACATATAAAATAAACAACTAAGGTAGATAATATTATTTCAAAATATGAACCGGGCCTTCCTATCCATGAGGCTAAAATTTCGAATGGAAAAATAAAAACTAGGTATGTAAATATAAGTAATATAAATAAGGGTGTAATAACACTAAGCTTCATTTTTATTTTTATCGAAATAAAATAGTATGATACCCGCTGAAAAGACAAGAATAATTCCAATATAATTAAATAAAGTTGGAAGTTGTTGGAATACTAACCATCCTAATATTACACCGTATATCAATTGAAAATAACTTGTCATACCATAAATAGAAGCAGGTAGCATTCTAGACCCATAAACAATTGCACTAATTCCTAAACCTGCAAATACACCACCTAAAATTGAAAATGATATGTCATATAATGTCATGGGGTGAAATTGAAATTTCATAGCTATTAAAAAGGCTATCACACTGATAACCATACTAAAAAAAGAAGCTGAAAAAGAAGTTGATAAATTGAAATACTTTCTTGTCAGAAGATTTGTGGTGGCTATACAAAATGCCCCTATAAAAACGAAAAGTACTCCTAAAATTGAAACTTGATTATTCCCAAAAGGTTCTGCAGAAATTATTACACCCAGAAAACCTAAGAAAATTGCAACAATTCTTATAAAATTTATATTCTCACTGAGAAATAAATGAGACATTATTAAAAGCATTAAGGGAGAGGTAAATAAGACAGGATAAACAACAGAAAGCGGAAGCCTCAAAACACCCAATAATACAAATAAAAAACCTAGTGTATGTAATAAGCCCCTAATAAGTTGGAATACGTAGTTTTGATTTTTATAAAAGCGTGGACCGTGATTTTTAACTATGAAAAAGGTTAGTGGAATTAAAGAAAATAAAGCGTTTAAAAATAGAAGCTGTAATATGGGGTAGTCAGATCCTAATACTTTAATAACAGTGTCCATTGACACCATAAAAACGTAGCCACTCAAAGAAATGAAAAATGGAAATATATAAGATTTACTAATCATTTTAGGATGAATAAATTTACTCTTTTTTTAAGGAAACACACTGTAAATCATAAGACCATTCTTTTTGATATTCTTTATAAAGAATGGAAAATAATAATTCTAAACTATCGTCTATTTTCATAGTTGAAATATAATCATCTGTCTCATATTTAAGTTCTAATAAATTTTCTTTATATGAAAATATTTCATAATTTTTTTTATCAAACGTGCTATAAACAAAATTATCACTATTTAGGTCTAATTGTGTTCCAGACACTTTCTGTTTACAATCAAAATATTTCAATGCATTAATATTTTTGTCACAAATACAAGCAAGTGAGAAATTATTTAAAATATCTGACCATAAAAGATTTGGAATTATAAAAAAAAAGATGGTAATCAGCTTCATATTAATTATTTTTATATATTATGATTAATAAACAGTTAATAACTATAATCATTTTTTGTGGTATTAGTTTTGCGGTAATAAGACTTATTTTGGAGTCTTTTTTTCCAAATGGTCTTTAAATTTGAACGAAGAAAATCGTAAATTGATTTGGTCAAAAATTCAGTCTACGGGTGATCTTTTACAACCTCTTTTAAAACCCTCATCCTTTCATCCCAAGGGCAGAAATGCTTATGCCCATATATCTTTATGCATCAAAGAGAAATTTGGTCAAAGCTACAAAGAAATATCAGACGATAAATTTGAAAGTGTGATTTCCTACATTGATTATTTATTAAAAAATCCTGATTGATCAATTACCTTGATTTTTTTCTAAAAAAATATTATTTCTAGGAGAAATTCATGCCAAGAACAAAATCCTTAGCTACATTAATTGACCACTATGGGAATAATAGGGCTTTCACCCCAAGATTGAACAAAGTTCCTTTGGTATTTAATATATTAAATAGGCAAATTTTTAATAATAAGTTAAAGAAACCCAAGATAATTATAAAAAGAATACATGGAGCTCTTGGATATTTTGAGTTTAGCCCATATGCCACAAAATATTGTCACAAGATTACACTGCATAATAAATTCAGTAATTTTAAGGAATTTGTAGAAATTTTAGGTCATGAGATGATTCATTATTATCAAAAACTTATTTTAAAGCAAAATTCTGCAAAACATAATAAGCAGTTTTATAGTTTTAAGAAGAAGTTCGTGAAACTAGGCTTAGATTTAAAACGAGTTTATCGTTAACTTATTCGTATTTAAATTTTCTACTAAATAATTTATTAATCTCTAAATTTGATGGCTTACCATTAACAATATTACTAATTGATTTAAGTATTGGTAAATTATTAATATTTAATTCTAAATTTTTATTAATTAAAAAAATACTATTAAGGCCCTCAATTGTTTTTTTATTTTGACTATTCGTATTTTTATTTTTTGAATTTATAAAATTATATCCAAAGCTATAGTTTCTAGATTTTTTTGAACTACATGTAAGTATCAAGTCTCCTATGCCTCCTAGAGTTAAAATTTGTTTATTATCAAATTTGGAGTTTTTTAAAATAAATTGGATTTCAGCTATACATCTTGCTATGTATGCTGCGCGCGCATTTTCGCCAAGGCTTAAAGCATCAATTATTCCAGCCCCTATAGCATAGATATTTTTAATAACTCCAAGCACTTCAAGAGTTTTGTAGTTCTTAGAGTAATAAATTCTTATATTGGTTCCTTTAAATAATTTTCCTAAAGGCAAGGGTGAACTATTACTACTAACGCTCAAGGCTGTTGGCAATCCTTTTATCACCTCTTCCGCAAAGCTTGGACCCGATAAAATATATAAATTTTTAAATTTTAAGTAGGCTTTTGCTACCACGGATATTAATTGACCATTAGTGCTAAGGCCCTTGGAGCAAATGGTAAAATTATTAATTTTTTGATTAATTAAATAATTTTTTATAAAATGTTCGAATTGCCCAGCTGGTAATACGTAAAAAATGTAGGAGTATTGGCTGGTATCAAAGGCCCCACTAATTGAATTTAGATTTTTTTGTAATTTAATTTTTTTAAAATATTTTTTATTGGTATTTTTATTATTGATTTCATCAGAAATTTTTATATTTCTTGTCCAGATATCTACTGATTTATTTTTCTTTGCAAGAATATCAGCTATTGCCGTACCCCAGGAACCTGCACCTATAACTAATATTTTATTTTTCAAAATGTTGCTTGTTTCGGTTTAAATTTTAATGTTGTCAAATCATATTTAAACTATTTTTAAAAAATACTTAAAAATAAAAGAAATTAGGATGTTTTTTTTCTGTTTATCTAATAAAAAATAGATAAATGTTTGATATTTTTATTATTGGTGGTGGAATTAATGGATCTGGAATTGCCAGAGATGCGGCTGGAAGAGGTTATAAGGTAGGACTTGCAGAGCAATTTGATTTTGGATCTCAAACCTCGTCATGGTCAACAAAGCTCATACATGGTGGAATAAGATATTTAGAAAACTATGAATTCTCTCTTGTGCAAGAGTCTCTTAAGGAAAGAGAGGTTATAAATAAGATAGCAAGAAACATATCCAATCCTATGGAGTTTATACTCCCTCACGTTCCTAGTCTAAGATCAAGTTGGATAATTCAAACAGGTCTTTTTCTCTATGATTTTTTAGCAGGTAAATCAAAATTTTCAAAATCTAAGAAATTAAATTTTAAAGGGGAGTCTTTAGAATTTTTATCGCAAAAATACGAATATGGATATCAATATTCAGACCTCCAAATCGATGACTCAAGGCTAACACTTTTAAATATTCTTGATGCTCAAAAAAATGGAGCTGTAGTTAAAAATTATACAAAAGTTTTATCAGCTCGAAAGACAAAAGATGGATGGGAGATATCTCTATCTAATGGTCAAAAATATCTTACTAAATTCTTGATCAATGCTTCTGGGCCCATGATTAGCAAAACATTTGAGAGTGTATTACCTCTTAAATCTCTTTACCCAATAAGACTAATTCAAGGCAGTCATATTATTGTTAAAAAATTATATAAGGAAAATAAATCTTATATTCTTCAACAACCTGATAAGAGAATTGTTTTTATAATTCCCTATCTCGATAAATATAGTTTAATAGGAACAACTGAATTAGAAGTGGAGAGTGCCACAAAACCTCAAATTACTAATGAGGAAAAAGAATACCTTATTGAGTGTGTTAATAGATTTGCCAAAGACAAATTATCAATTAAAGATATTTTATGGAACTACTCAGGAGTACGCCCTCTTATAGTAGATAATTCAAAATCTATTTCTAGAAATTCTCGAGATTATCATCTCGATGTTCAGCTTAAGTCATCTCATTTAATAAATATCTTTGGAGGGAAATTGACAACCTACCGTAAACTATCAGAAAAAACTGTTGACGAGATTGATAAATACTTAAGAAATAAAATAAAACATTGGACTCATTTGAAAGCACTACCAGGATGTGAAAATGAGCCTCAAATTACAAATACCTTCGGACTAGATCAAAATATTATTACAAGAATAACAAGGACTTATGGAGATTTAACTCAAAAAGTCCTTAATTGTATGGAAAATTATGATGGGCCAGGTGATAATATTTGTGGCAATTTATATGAATTCGAAATTTATTATTTAGTAAAAAATGAATTTGCAAAAAATTCTGACGATATTTTATTTAGAAGAAGCAAGCTAGGAATAGAGTTTAACAAAAATGAAATACGTACTAAAATTGATGAAATAATAAAAAAATTAAATAATTAATATGAGTAAATATATTTTATCTATCGATCAAGGGACTACCTCCACAAGAGCAATGATATTTGACTCTGATTTTAAAATTATTTGCTCAGATCAGATGGAGTTTAAACAGTATTTTCCTAAAGATGGGTGTGTTGAACACGATCCTATGGAAATTATGGATACTATTTACCAAACTGTTAAAGGTGCTATCAGCAAATCATCAATTGAATTACAAGATATTGCAAGCATAGGTATAACCAATCAAAGAGAAACTGTAGTATTGTGGAACAAAAAGACAGGGAAGCCTATTTACAATGCTATTGTTTGGCAAGATAGAAGGACTGCAGGTTATTGTAATAAATTAAAAGAGCAGGGTCTTTCAGATAAAATTTTAAAAACTACAGGATTAGTTATTGACTCCTATTTTTCAGCTACAAAAGTAAAGTGGCTTTTAGATAATATTAGTGAAGCTAGAGAGTTAGCAAAAAATGGGGAGTTATTATTTGGCACTATTGATACTTGGATAATATGGAATTTAACACAAGGTGAAAGTCATGTTACAGATGCCACTAATGCCTCTCGGACTATGATTTTTGATATAAAAAAGAATTCTTGGTGCTCGGAGCTTTTAAAGTTATTTGATATTCCAAATAATATTTTACCCCAAGTGAAAAACTGTGCAGATGACTTTGGATCTACAACTGTTTTTGGTGAAAGAATTCCAATTGGAGGAGTAGCAGGAGATCAACAAGCTGCAGCAATTGGCCAAGCTTGCTTAAACCCCGGATCAGTTAAGTCAACTTATGGTACAGGCTGCTTTATGATTATGAATACAGGTAAGGAGTTAAAGTTTTCATCAAATAAATTATTATCTACTATCGCGTATCGTATTAGTGATCAAACATATTATGCTCTTGAAGGAAGTATATTTATTGCTGGTGCCGCAGTACAATGGTTAAGGGACTCGCTCAAACTTATTGCTGATGCCGGTGAGACAGACCATTTGTATAATCAGGCTGATTCATCTCAAAAAATATACCTAGTTCCAGCATTTTCTGGCCTTGGAGCACCTTATTGGGACGGTGAGGCGAGAGGATCAATGTTTGGATTAACAAGAAATACAGGTATTCCGGAAATGGTTAAGGCTGCCATTGATAGTGTTGCTTATCAAACGAAAGACTTACTTTTAGCAATGGAAAAAGATAGTGATATGAAGATAGACGTCATTCGCGTAGATGGAGGAATGGTAAATAATGAATCTTTTGTTCAATTTTTAAGCAGTCTTCTTCAAACTAATATTGACCGACCAACGATCATTGAGACTACAGCCTTAGGGGCAGCCTATCTTGCTGGGTATCAAGCACAATTTTTTCAAAGAATAGAAGATATTGAATCAAAGTGGACCAGTGAAAAAGTTTTCAAACCCAAACTGCATAAAAAAGAAGTTAAATATCTTTATAATGGATGGTTAAAAGCAGTAAAAGGTACTTTGGCTGTAAAATAACTATTAGCAATAATATTAATTTTTGATATTAATGTTTAATGCGCATTAATATTGAAATTGGTGATATAGAGGCATTTATTGAATTATCCGAAACAAACTCTTTTGCCAAAGCGGCTAGTAATTTAAGCTTATCTCAACCTGCTTTATCCAGAAGAATTCAAAAATTAGAGCAGGAGCTAGGTACCACTTTATTTGATAGAACTACAAGGAAGGTTCAACTTTCATATTCAGGTAGAAATTTTTACGATAGAGCCAGAGGTATTATTGAAGCAGTCAAGACTGCAACAAAAACATTAAATGAAAATTATAGTTTTCCATCTATAATAAAAATTGGTGTTGTGCATTCAGCTCTTAGGAATATTTTATTTACTACTCTTAAAAAATTTAATGAAATAGAACCTAGATGTAAGGTCCAAATAATTGAAAGATCCTCTAATAATGTGGTTGATAGCGTTTTAGGTGGAGAATGTGATTTTGGAATTAATTTTACTGGAATTCAAGAACCAGGAATAGAGTTTCAAAACTTATTTGTTGAAGACTACGTAGTTGTATTTCCAAAGGGAGATAAATTAGAAAAAAAAAGAAAAATTAGACTCTCAGAAATTAAAAATAGAAATTTTATTTCTATTTGGAAAGGCTCTGGAAGCAGAATTTATTTTGAAAACGCCCTGGCACTTCAAAAAGAAGATATGGATTGGAAATATGAAGTAAGGCATATTCCCACTGCTTTAAGCATGGTTGAGCAAGGTCTTGGTATTACTCTAGCTCCAAAATTAGCGGTATCTAAAGATTATACCACCTTGTCTTTTAGACCTTTAATTGATCCTGTTGTAAATAGAACTATAGGTCTTATCAAGAGGTCTGGAAGGGACCTTAGCTACGATGCTCAAAAATTATATGACCTATTGATGGAAAAATTTAAAAAATAATTAATTAGTATTATGCATAAATTTATCAAATAATTAATGATATGAAGTAGTTAATGAATTCCATAAATAGTTTCAATGCCCTAGATAGTTTCTCAGTTGATAATGATATTTATCATTTCTATAATTTATCTAAGATTTGTAAAGAATTCCCAAAACTTCAAAATCTACCGAAATCTAAAAAAATACTTATAGAAAATTTATTAAGATTAGAAGATGGTATAGATATAAATAAGGCCTTAATTAAAAAAGTTTTAGAACATCCTGAAGAAAAGCATGAAATATTTTTTTTACCATCAAGAGTTTTAATGCAAGATTTTACTGGGGTACCGGCTGTGGCTGATCTAGCAGCAATGAGAGATGCTGTAGCCAAAGAAGGTAAAGATCCGAGTAAAGTAAATCCCTTGTCCCAAGTTGATTTAGTTATCGATCATTCAGTTATGGTGGATTATTTTGCCTCTAAAGATGCTTTTCAGAAAAATGTCGATATGGAATTTGGAAGAAATAAAGAGCGATACGAGTTTTTAAAATGGGGTCAACAAGCTTTTGAAAATTTTAGAGTAATCCCCCCTGGCACTGGAATATGTCATCAAGTTAATTTGGAATACTTATCTAAAGTGGTTTGGGGTAAACAAATTGATAATAAAAATTATTTATATCCTGATACTTTAGTTGGTACCGATAGCCATACTACTATGGTCAATGCTTTAGGAGTTCTTGGCTGGGGAGTTGGTGGAATAGAAGCAGAGGCAGCTATGTTAGGTCAATCAATATCTATGCTTTTACCAGAGGTTGTTGGTTTTGAGATCTCAGGCAATCTTCAAGAAGGAGTGACTGCTACTGATTTGGTTTTAACTGTGGTTGAGATGTTGAGAACCAAAGGAGTTGTTGGAAAATTTGTAGAATTTTATGGTGATGGTATTAAAAATTTATCACTAGCTGATAGAGCGACAATAGCAAATATGGCTCCTGAATACGGTGCAACCTGTGGATTTTTTGCAGTAGATGACGAAACTATTAAATATCTAGAACTTACTGCACGTGATCCTAAAACTATTAAAATAGTTGAAAAATATAGCAAAATACAAGGAATTTGGATGGATGGGCAAAGTGATTATAATGATAATCTCAAACTAAATTTAAATGACGTCGAGGCCTCTCTTGCTGGACCCAAAAGACCTCAGGATAGAATTAATTTAAGAGGTGTCTCTCAAAATTTTGGCCAGCTTTTAAACGGACAATATCGAGAAGTAAAAGTAAATAAGCACAATTTTAAACTTACGGATGGAGATGTTGTTATAGCTGCTATCACCTCATGCACTAATACCTCCAACCCTAACGTACTAGTAGCTGCTGGACTAGTTGCAAAAAAAGCAAGCGAGCTTGGTATTCAGGTTAAACCATGGGTTAAGACCTCTTTGGCTCCAGGCTCCAAAGTAGTAACTGAATATCTTGACAAGTCCGATTTAACTAAATATTTAGACCAACTTGGTTTCCATTTAGTTGGCTATGGATGTACAACTTGTATTGGAAACTCTGGTCCTCTAGAAGAAAATATAGCTGATGCAATTTCAGAAAATAATTTGACAGTTGCCTCAGTACTCTCTGGGAATAGAAACTTTGAAGGAAGAGTTAACCCTCATGTCAAAGCTAATTATCTTGCTTCACCTCCTTTGGTTGTTGCCTACTCTTTAGCAGGAACAGTTAATATAGATTTGACAAAAGATCCGATTTCTAAGAGTGCCTCTGGTGATGATATATATTTAAAAGATATCTGGCCCTCTAATAAAGAAATACAAGAAATAGTAGAAAAACATGTTTCACCCAAAATGTTTTCAGAACAATATTCAAATGCGTTGGAGGGACCTAGTGAATGGCAACATATTCAAACAAGTGACGGCAATCTTTATGATTGGAATAGTCGGTCAACCTATGTTCAGCAACCTCCTTTTTTTAATATGATATCCAATAGTGAAAAAGAAATTGAACCTATTATTGATGCAAGACCCTTATTATTGCTAGGTGATAGTGTAACAACTGATCACATATCTCCTGCTGGTGCTATTAAATCGGAAAGCCCTGCGGGAGAGTATTTTATGGAAAGACAAATACTTCAAAAAGACTTTAACTCCTATGGTGCAAGAAGAGGCAATCATGAAGTGATGGTAAGAGGAACATTTGCAAACATTAGAATTAAAAATCAGCTTCTGTCAGATGTAGAAGGTGGATACTCTATTTTAGAGCCTGAAAAAAAACAAATGAGTGTTTATGAAGTTGCAATGGAATATCAAAAAAGAGCCGAAAATATTGTAGTTTTTGCTGGTAAAGAATATGGAACAGGCTCATCAAGAGATTGGGCAGCCAAAGGGACAAAACTTTTAGGCATTCAGGCAGTGATCGCTGAGAGCTTCGAAAGAATTCATCGATCTAATTTAGTTGGTATGGGTATCTTACCTATTCAGATTAAAACTGACAAAATTAATTCTTTGAATATTTGTTCTTCAGATTTGGTGAACATACACCTAACAAAAAATATTAAACCCCTACAAGATATAGATATAGAATTGAGTCAAGATAGCAAAATATCGATTATCAAAGGTACTCTTAGGATAGATACAATCAATGAACTACAATATTATAAATCTGATGGTATCTTAAATTATGTATTGAAAAATATACTTAAAAATTAATCTATTTTAGGATTTTCTAAAATTTCTTTCAATCTGACTAGAAAGGTAACTGCTTGCTTACCATCTATTAATCTATGATCATAACTCAGAGCAGTATACATCATTGGTTTAATTACTACTTTGTTTTTTATCGCAATAGGTCTGTCAATAATAGAGTGCATTCCTAAAATTGCACTTTGAGGAGGATTAATAATTGGGGTGCTCATCATAGAACCATAAATACCTCCATTAGTAATAGAAAATGTACCTCCTGATAAATCAGACATAGCTAACTTATTAGAGTTAGCTTTATCGGCAAGATCAATTATAGACTTTTCTACCTCTGCATTTGATAATTTTTCTACATTGCGAATAATTGGAACAACTAATCCTTTTTCAGAGCCAATAGCAACACCAACATCAAAGTAGTTTTTGTATATAATTTTATCTTCGTAAATTTCTGAATTAATCTCAGGTATCTCTTTTAAAACTTCAACGCAGGCTTTTATAAAGAATGACATAATACCTAATTTAACACCGTGCTTTTTTTGAAAAGATGTTTGGCTTTTTTTTCTCAATGTCATAATAGAGGACATATCTACTTCATTAAAAGTTGTTAAAATTGCAGCAGTATTTTGGGCCTCTTTTAATCTCCTTGCAATTGTTTGGCGCAATTTAGACATTGGAACTTCCTTCTCACTTTCCTTATCTTCATTTTTGTCAAAATTGGGAATTGAAGTTTTCTGAATGAGATTTGTGGTTTCTGCCTCTTGCATTGTTTCATTTGGAGCAGATTTCTCAATTGGAGTCGATTTAATTTGTTTTTTATCAGGGTTTGTATCAATTGAAATATTTGAGTCTAAATCAGCAAATTCTCCAATAACCTCACCAACTTTAACATTGCTTCCCTCGCTAACTAAAATTTTAGTTATTTTGCCTGCACTTTGTGCAGGAATCTCAATAGTAATTTTTTCTGTTTCTATTTCTGCTAGGTTATCTCCAGCTTTAAAAGAAGATCCCTCTGATAACAACCAAGAAGTTAGAGTGCCCTCGATTATTGATTCACCTAGTTCTGGTACTGTGATGTCTGACATTAATCTCTAGGTAGGTTTTTAAATTTCATAAAACTCACTCCTACTCTTTCTTTTATAACATTTTTTAAAGGTGCTTGAAGTGATATTTGTTTAATTAAATTTTGATTAATATTATGTCTATTGGCAATACCCGTTGCAGGAGCAGCCGCTCTTCGTCTTCCTACATAGTGGATTTTTTGATTAAGGTTATTTTTAGTAAATAGATGTCTTATTCTACTTTTAACAAAACCCCAGGCACCCATATTTTTTGGCTCTTCTTGAACCCAAAGAAGCTCACTGTCTTTATGTTTTAAAATTACATCTCCTAAGGTATCAAAAGGAAAGGGATATAATTGTTCAATACGAACTATTTTTATATTTTTAATTTTTTTATCTTTTCGATAATCATCTAGTTCATAGAAAAATTTTCCTGAGCAAAAAATTATTCTTTTAGGGTTTTTGACTTCCTCTTCGATAATTCGATGAAAAGATGATCGACCAGTAAAATCTTCAATTGAGGATGTGTTGCTAGGATGTCGAAGTGTAGATTTTGGGGTAAATAAAATTAATGGCTTCCTGAAGTTTCTATGGATTTGTCTTCGAAGCGCATGAAAATAGCTAGCTGGAGTTGTACAATTAAGAATTTGAATATTATCTTCTGCTGCCATTTGTAAGAAACGTTCTATTCGAGCACTTGAATGTTCGGGCCCCATTCCTTCATGACCATGAGGTAGAAGTAAAACTAATCCACTGTTTTGCATCCATTTTCTTTCTGCCGCAGTAATAAACTGATCGATAATAATTTGTGCTCCATTGGCAAAATCCCCAAATTGTGCCTCCCACAAAACTAAGGTGTTAGGGTCTGCTAAAGAATAACCGTATTCAAAGCCTAAAACTCCCAATTCAGATAAGAAACTATCAATCACTTCAAATTCATTTTGTTTTTTTGAAATATTATTTAAGGGAAGATAGCGATCTTCTGTTTTTTGATCATACCAAACAGAATGTCTTTGACTAAAAGTACCTCTTCCGGAGTCTTGCCCTGCCAATCTCACCTTATAGCCCTCATTTAGCAATGCTCCGAAAGCTAAAGCTTCTGCAAAAGACCAGTCAATACCCTTGCCAGTTTTGATAGCTTTCAATCTTGAAGCATTGAACTTTTGGAGTTTAGGATGGATATTAAAATTTTTAGGAATTGAGGTAATTCTAGTACCAATATCTAGTAATGATTTAGCTGACTCAGCTGTTCGTCCTCTTCGAAGGGGATCTTTGGGTGCCCTACTTAGACCACTCCACTGTCCTCCCATCCAGGTCTTTGTTTTCATTTTATAATTTTTTGCTTTTTCAAATTTTTTTTCTAAATCAGACCAAACAGTATCTTTAATAAAGTCAACTTGTTTAATATTAACTATTTCTTGGTCGATTAATTTTTGAGCGTAAATACTTGCTACAGATTTTTTTTTCTTAATGGCCTGGTACATTAATGGCTGTGTAAAGGATGGTTCGTCTCCTTCATTGTGACCATGCTTTCGATAGCAAAACATATCTACAAGAGTATCCTTTTTGAATGTATTTCTAAATTCAGTGGCTGCCCTTGAGGCTAGCACCACAGCTTCAGGGTCATCCCCATTGACATGAAATATTGGGGCTTGAACAATTTTTGCAATTTCAGATGAATAAGGAGCAGATCGACTATATTGTGGGCTAGTAGTAAAACCGATTTGGTTGTTGATAATAAAATGTATTAAACCTCCAATTCGATAACCATTTAACTGAGACATGGTAAATGTTTCAGCGACAATACCTTGACCTGCTATAGCGGCATCACCATGAATAAGAAGTCCTGAGACTTTTTCATTGTTTTTATCTTTTACAATTGATTGCTTAGCTCTGATTTTGCCTGCCACAACAGGGTTTACCGCTTCTAAATGAGAGGGGTTTGCTGCCATGCTTACATGGATCAAATTACCACCAAAGCTCCTATCAGAACTAGCACCTAAATGATATTTAACATCACCAGATCCTTGGTCGCTAAGTGCATTTTCTCCTCCATGTATAAACTCACTGAAAATTTGGATATGAGGTTTTTTTACAATATTAGCTAATATATTTAATCTTCCTCGGTGGGCACAAGCAAATGAGAAATCTTGAATACCATAATCTGATGATCTTTTTAAAATTTGTTCTAAAGCTGGGATAGTAGACTCGGCACCATCTAGACCAAATCTTTTAGAACCTCTGTATTTTGTATCTAAAAATTTTTCAAAATATTCTGCAGAAATTAATCTTTCTAAAATAGTTCTTTTACCTCTAGGAGTAAGAGACATATCTTTATTATCTTCAATTCTATCTTTGAGCCACAAGTATTCATCTGCACTCTGAATATGTTTATATTCTATTGATAGTGTTCCAGCATAAATAGATTGCAATTTATCAAAAACTTCTTGGACAGTAGCAAACTGGAATCCTAAATAACCAAAAAGAAAGATTTTGCGGTGGAAGTCTTTTTTTTGAAAACCATAATATTCCGGATCTAAGCCTGATGGTTTATTCTTAGCAACTAAATTTAAAGGATCTAAATTTGCGATAAGATGTCCGATTTCTCTATAAGCTCTTATCATCATAACCAATCTAAGAGAATCAGAGATTGCCTGGTCTAATGAAGTTTGGTCAAAATTTTTATCTCTTGATTGTTTTGACCAGTCTAATTTATCGTAATCAGCGAGTATAGCTAGCTCTTCTGGTTGAAGTGCAGAGAAAAATTCATGCCAACTTTCGTTTATAAGTGATGGGTCTTTTATATAGTCTCTATAAATTGAAACTATCTGGGAGGCGTTATTAGCAGTTAAAAAAGAATTATAAGATCTCATTAATCTTATTAATATATACTCCTATCTCAACAGGATGTCATGCTATTTAAACATTAGAGTAGTTTATCAACTGCGCTTACTAACCCTTGAACTGACTTTACAGATTTTTTAAGCATAGATTTTTCCTTGGCTGATATTTTGACTTCAATAATTTTTTCAATTCCCTTACTTCCAATGATTGTTGGGACCCCCATATACATATTTTTTAAACCATATTGGCCGTTCAAATACGCTGCGCAAGGTAATAGTTTTTTTTGATTAAGTAAAAATGCTTCCGCCATTTGGATAGCAGAGCTCGCTGGTGCATAAAATGCCGATCCTCTCTTTAATAATTTCACTATCTCGCCTCCACCCATGCGTGTGCGATCTACAATTTTTTGAATTTTTGAAATTGGCATCTTTTTAGATTTGATATAATCCATTAAAGGTATCCCGCCAATAGTTGTATAGTTAACCAGCGGTACCATATCATCTCCATGTCCACCGAGCACAAAAGTTTCAACATCTTTAATGGAAACTTGAAGGGTTTCAGATAAAAAGTACTTCATGCGAGAGGAGTCGAGGACTCCAGCCATTCCAACACACATATTTTTTGGAAGCTTGGAGTACTTTTGAAGAACATACACCATTGCATCTAAAGGGTTAGTGATACAAATAACAAAAGCTTTTGGGGCGAATTTCTTGATATCAAGTGCTATTTTTTTGATAATTTTTCCATTCGTCTCTAATAAATCGTCCCTGCTCATTCCAGGCTGTCTAGGAAGCCCAGCTGTGATAATGATCACATCAGAGTTAATCATTTTAGAGAAATCATTTGTTCCTTCAATTTTACCAGAGAAGCGTTCAACAGCCGACGATTGGCTGAGGTCAAGAGCCTTTCCTTGAGGCATGCCCTCAACGACATCTATAAGAGTTATGTCTCCAAGATTTTTAATTAATGACAGGTGCGCGAGTGTTCCACCGATATTACCTGCACCAATTAAAGAAATTTTATTCATTTGGAGTCCATTTTGGATATTTCATGTTTAATCTCTGCTATAGCTTTAGCTGGATTTAATCCCTTTGGACAAGAATTTGTGCAATTCATAATTGAATGACATTTATATAGTTTAAAACTATCATCAAGCTCGTTCAACCTTTCTTTTTTTTCCTCATCTCGACTATCTTGAATCCAACGATTTGCTTGAAGTAAAACTGCTGGTCCTAAATACTTATCTTCGTTCCACCAATAACTGGGACAGGAAGTACTGCATGAGAAACACATAACACACTCCCACATACCATCTAACTTATCTCTATTCTCAACCGATTGAATATTTTCTTTTTTATTATTTGGAGTCTTCTTGCTTAACCATGGCTTTATAGATTTAAATTGCTCAAACGCTTTTTTTAAATCAACAACCAAATCCTTTACTACTTTCATATGAGGAAGGGGATAAATATTTATTTCATCTGCGCATTCTTCAATGTGTTTTTGACAGGCTAGAGTATTAACTCCATCTACATTCATAGCGCATGAACCACAAACACCTTCTCTACATGACTTTCTAAAAGTTAAACTTGGATCTATTTCAGCCTTAATTTTATTGAGAATATCTAGAACCATTGTTCCTGCTTTTGCTACATCAATTTCAAAACGATCAATTTGGGGTGGGGTCCCCTCTTGTCCAGACCAACGGTAGATATTAACAATTCTAATATCGTGATTTTGCTGTGACTGTTCATCTATTAGATCTACATTTGAGTAGGAGTTGCCTTTAACTGGAATAGAATTTTTAGGAAGATTTAGCTGAACCATTAATAAACTCTCACTTGAGGCTGGATAACAGATATTTGATTGCTCAAAGTTGTCATCCTTACTGGTCTATGAGTGACTTTATTTTCAGTGTTATTACCCCAAAAAAGTGTGTGCTTTAGCCAGTTCTCATCATCTCTTTCAGGATAATCCTCTCTTGCATGGGCCCCTCTACTTTCTGTTCTTTGTTCAGCGGAAACTCCAACGCTTCCAGCTACTTGCATTAAATTATGAAGTTCTAGGGCTTCGATTAAATCAGTATTAAAAACACTTGATTGATCTTTGACATTAATGTGACTGAGATCTTGTGACATTGAGCTGAGCTCTTCATTACCTAATTTTAAAGCTTCACTTTCTCTATAAACTCCAAATCTTTTTTGAACTGTCTTTTGCATTTTTTCTCGAAGCTCTCCTACAGATATGTCTCCCTTATTGCTTTTGATAGCTTGAAGTCTTTCAATGACTAAATTTGTATGAGATTGAGAAGGCATTCTGAGAGATTCATTTTGATCTATAACTTGGCCAGCTTGTATTGCAGCTCCTCTGCCAAAAACTATAAGTTCGGCAAGAGCATTAGTACCCAGTCGATTAGCTCCATGAACTGAAGCGCATGCTGTTTCACCAATTGCCATTAAGCCTTCACATATTTCCTCTGAGTTTGAGTCAGTAGGTTTTAAAACTTCAGCCTTAAAATTGGTTGGTATTCCTCCCATACAATAGTGAACAGTTGGTATTACTGGAATTGGTTCTTTAGAAACATCTCTTCCACAAAAAGCTTTCACTGACTCAGAAATACCTGGTAGTCTTTTTGCAAGCATGTCTGCATCTAGGTGCTCTAGGTGAAGGTTTATATAATCTTTGTTTGGCCCACATCCTCTACCTGCACTAATCTCTTTGCTGATAAACCTTGAAATGACATCTCTAGCTGCCAGGTCTTTTGCATTTGGGGCATATTCCAGCATAAACCTCGTTCCTTCATTATTTTTTAAAACTCCACCTTCACCTCTTGCAGCCTCTGAAATTAAAACTCCGACTCCGTAAATACCAGTGGGGTGAAATTGAATAAATTCCATATCAGATAGGGGTAGTCCTGCCCTAAGAGCGATACCGGCTCCATCACCTGTACAAATATGTGCACTAGTAGAGGACTGAAATATTCTCCCGTAACCACCAGTAGCCAAGATAGTCATTTTAGCAATGAAACGGTGTAATGTTCCATCTTCAACATTAATGGCCAAAAGACCACAAATAGAGTCGTTATTGTCCTTTAGAAGGTCAACTGCGAAGTATTCGTTATAAAAATCAACATTATTTTTAAGGCTTTGCTGGTAGAGTGTATGTAGAAGAGCGTGACCTGTTCTATCGGCAGCAGCGCAGGCTCTGCTTGCAGGGGCACCTTTTCCATTTTTAGTCATATGTCCGCCAAAAGGTCTTTGATAAATTTTACCATCTTCAGTTCTAGAGAAAGGCATTCCATAATGCTCTAACTCAACAATAGAGTCGACAGCATTAGAGCATAAATACTCAATGCTATCTTGGTCACCTAGCCAATCTGAGCCTTTGACAGTATCATACATATGCCATTGCCAACTATCTTCTCCCATATTAGCTAAGGCAGCTCCGATCCCACCTTGGGCGGCAACAGTATGACTTCTTGTAGGATATACTTTTGAAACACATGCTGTTTTAAGACCTTGTTCTGAGCAACCTAAAGCAGCTCTCAATCCTGCACCACCTGCTCCTAAAACGACAACATCTAAATTGTGATCAGTGTAATTCATTTAAAAAAATAAAGCCGGTAAAAAAATTAATAGAGAAAGTATAATTACAATATTAGTAATAAGAGAATAGATTTTAATTTTTGAAATAGTGAAGTAATCCTCATAAACTTTTGCTAATTGAATTTTTATATGAACCAAAGCAACTACAAAAAAAATCAATAAAAAGATTTTATTAAATGTATTGGATAACAAAACATGAAGTGAGTTTTCATCAGGATAGGAGTTTAAGAAAAAAATTATAAACCAATAACTTATTGGAATAAGAGCTAAATATGAAATTCTCTCAATTTTCCATTTTTGCGAAGCTTTCATTAAAAGATAATCCATGAGAAAGCGATAGTCATAAAAATATTCGCTATTAATATAATGTATGTAGCTAGGTAAACATTCTTTATGTCCATGCCAAGTGCAAAAGACCATAGAAAGTATTTGAACCCATTTAATAAATGATGATTAAAAATAAAAAACCATAAAATAAAAATTAATTTAATTGGAATGAAGTTAATAAAAGTCATTAATAGTGAATTTAGTTGGGGACTTATGTTGACACTTCCCAGCCAAATAGCAAAAAAAGGTAAAGAAAATGCAAAAGCAATCATTCCTATTCTACTTGATATTGAAAATATCATCGTCAAAAAAGGTCGATAAATTTGTAAATGTGGTGATAGCGGTGCCATTTCGCCAAATATAGACAAATAAACCTTATAGTAAAAACTTATTATTTTATCAATTCATGCATCTTATGAATAAGTAGGCTTGTGGAAAAATTGTTAATTAAATATCAAATTTCTTTGATTTTTGAATCATCAATTGAAATGAAAGTGTTTATGATTGAATTTGGTCGTCTATTGAAGCTTTTGGTTTCTTGGGCGCTGGGTCTCACCCCGCATGAGAAAACTTTATTTTTTAATGAAGTTGGCGCCCCGACCTACTTTTACCTGTATCATATAAGGAACTTGCGTATAATTTGCGCTTATGTCAGCACTAGCCAAAATATCTAGAATTATTGATAAAATAAATTCTTATATAGGCAATCTTTGTGCAATCTTTGCTTTTTCAATGGTAATTGTGGTCTTCACAGTTGTTGTTTTGAGATATGGCTTCAATATTGGCTTTATTTGGATGCAAGAAGTCTATGTTTGGCTGCATAGTTTTGTATTTATGTTAGGTGCAGGATTTACCTATTTAGCTAATGAGCATGTTCGCATAGATGTGTTTTACCGCGGCGCTTCCAAAAAATATAAAGCAACAGTTGATTTGCTTGGTAACGTGATATTGCTATTACCTTTTCTCTATATTATATGGAAATATAGTTATCCTTTTGTTTATAGATCATTTTTAATGGGAGAGGTTTCTAGAGAAGCGGGAGGCATGCCTGCCTTATTTATACTTAAAAGTGCCATACTTTGGTTTTGTTTAGTTTTATTTCTCCAAGTTATTTCAAATATATGTAAATCTTTGTTAACCTTATCTAATAACTCATCTCCTTTAATTTCAGAAAATAGAAACAAATGATAACTCCCGAAATCCTATCCATAATAATGTTTTTGACTACTTTAGGATTATTACTTTTTGGTTTTCCAGTTGCTTTCACTCTTGCTGGCTCCGCTCTTATATTTGGATTTCTAGGTGATGCCCTAGAAGTATTTAATTTTAGAATGATTGGATTTTTTCCCCAAAGAATATTTGGAACAATGATCAATGAGCCTTTGGTGGCTGTTCCTTTGTTTATCTTTATGGGAATAATGCTTGAAAAGACCAAAATTGCAGCTGGACTATTACAATCAATTGGCGAGCTTTTTGGATCTACTAAAGGAGGACTTGGTATTGGCGTTGTGATAGTTGGTATGCTGCTAGCAGCCTCTACTGGAATTGTGGGAGCTACCGTTGTAACCATGGGAATGTTGTCTTTACCATCAATGATGAAGGCAGGCTATGACCAAAAAATTGCTACAGGTACAATTTGTGCAGCTGGAACTCTAGGCCAAATAATACCTCCTTCAATCGTTCTTGTTTTATTAGCTACAATTTTACAAGGTGCCAATGAAGAAGCCGCTATGTTAGTTGGAAATCTCGCGCCTGAGCCCGTTACTGCAATTGATTTATTTGCAGGTGCTCTTTTACCTGGGTTACTACTAGTTGTTTTATTTATCATTTTTATTTATTTTTATGCCCGTATAAATCCAAGTTCTTGTCCTCCAGTTGAGACCAATAAATCAAGAGGTGAGATATATATGGAAGCTACAAAATCAATTATACCTCCCATTACTTTAATTGTACTGGTATTAGGTTCGATATTATTTGGTGTGGCAACACCTACTGAGTCTGCATCAGTGGGGGCTGTAGGAGCAGCAATTATTGCCCTGATGAAAGGGGAATTAAATTATAAAAATTTAAAAGAAACTGCTTTAGGAACTGTGAAGTTAAGTTCTTTTGTTTTTGTTATACTCATAGGAGCCTCAATGTTTTCATTAGTATTTCGTGGCTTTGGAGGTGATGAGATGATTGAGCATTTTCTTGGAGGTCTACCTGGCGGTCTTTATGGTGCATTAATAGTAGTCATGCTAGTAATATTTCTTTTAGGATTTTTTCTTGATTATATAGAAATAATATTCGTAATAGTTCCCTTAGTTGGTCCAATTTTAATAGCCAATGGAGCTGATCCTTTGTGGTTAGGAATTTTAATTTCTTTAAATCTTCAGACTAGCTTCTTAACTCCTCCTTTTGGTTTTTCACTTTTCTTTTTGAGGGGAGTGGCGCCAGATGAAATCCAAACTCGAAATATGTATAAAGGAGTAATTCCTTTTATAGGAATTCAAATATTAGCAATTTTCTTAGTTGGTTTTTTTCCAGAGATTGCTACCTGGTTACCAGATAAAATGTTTTAGTAAATATCATCCCCGAAATCTCGGGGATGATGTGATTTAAATTAACGATTAAGCAGAAGGATATGCAAATGGTAGACTTCTAACTCTCATGTACTCTCTTTCAGAAGTGTTAGTCCATCTAAGTATAGAGGATCTAAACTCAACAATATGAGAGAAGAGTTCCTGAGATACAGGATCTTCAGATGCAATTGAACTACAAACTTCACCTGCTCTTTGGCCAAGCGCATTCATAACTTCATCTGGCAATTGTCTCATTTGAACACCATGCTCATTAATTAGCTTCTGATAAGAACTATCGTTTGCAGCTTGAAACATTGATAATACTTCCATATTGACGGCTTTCGAAGCCACAGTAACTAATTCTCTGGTTGCATCATCCAGCTTCTCCCATTCAAACATATCGATTGAACAGTCAAGAATAGTTGCTGGTTCGTGCCAACCTGGGTTGTAGTAGTATTTAGCAGCTTGATGTAAGCCTTTACCTAAATCTGCGGCTGGGCCAATCCACTCAGTAGCATCAATAGCGCCTGAAGCAAGAGATGGTAGAACGTCAGCACCCGCTAATAGAACAGTATTTGCACCAAAAGATTTTAATACTTCTCCACCAAGTCCTGGCATTCTAATTTTTAAGCCATCAAAATCAGAGATAGAGTTTATTTCTTTATTAAACCATCCCCCCATTTGATTACCAGTGTTACCCATTGGTAGGAATTTAACACCAATAGAATTATAAGCTTTATCCGCTGCCTCAATACCTCCACCATAGTAACACCATGCATTTTGCTCTTGAGCAGTTAAACCAAAAGGTAATGCTGCAGAAAAAGATGGGGCCATACTGATGTTTGTCCAGTAGTAACCTGCACCATAAGCCATTTGAGCTGCACCTGATCTAACAGCATCAAGGGACTCAAGAGGTGGAACAAGCTCTCCTCCATGGTAAACTGTTATCTTTAATTTATCAGATTGATTATTAACGTAGCTAGCAAATCTATCTATTGCCTTACCTAGTCCACCTGCTTTACCAAATGCAGAGCAGGCAATCCATTCCATATGCCCGCCAGATATAGCTGGAGCAGGAAATGATGAAACCGCTGCGGCACCCAGTGCTGCAGCACTAGCACCTTTCAGGAAGTTTCTTCTTTTCATAGGCTTGCTATTCTTTATCTTTTTAGCCATAAATATTTCCTCCTATAATTAGAAATAATTAATTATTCTTATTAGTAATTATTATACCAATAATTACAGAGATAATTCCAGCGTAATGATAGGTCTCAAGTGTCTCTTGAAATACTAAAAAGGCAAGAATACCGCCGAATATAGGCATCAAATGTAAAAATGGTCCAGATTTATTTGGGCCTATTAATGCCACTCCCGTGTTCCAGCAAATATAAGAGAATATGCTTGGAAAAATACCTGTATAACCGATCACCAGTAATGTTTTCTGATTAAATTCCAAATAGTTATTTTGAACAAAAATATCAAATAAGAATACTGGAAATAATAAAATTACAGTAAAGACAAATGATAGGTATAAAAAGCTAAAACCCGAAACTCCAGTTTCATTTTTTTTTAAAAAAATTGAATAAAGAGCCCATGAGGTTACTGCTAATAAAATGAATAAATCACCTGAGTAGAACTCAGAGTTTAATATATTTTGATAGTTTCCTTTAGCTATAACAAAACTCACTCCCAATAGGGAAATAATTACACCAATCATTTGATAAATATTTGTCTCAGATTTATAGATTAATTTATTGAGTAAAATAATTAGCATGGGTGTTGTGGTTATAACTAAAAGAGAATTTATAACAGTTGTAGCAGTTAAACCTATGTAGACTAGGGTGTTGAAAAGAGTAGGGCCTGTTAATATTATTAGAAATATCATTCCAGGCTGTTTTTTCAGAAGTGGTAAATCCCTAATAGCTTTTTGAAGACAAAACGGAGTTAAAATTATAAAAGCAATTACCCACCTATAAAAAGCCAGTGACAGAGGAGATACAAGATTTTCTAAAGAGGAGAGTCTGCCAATAATAAAATTACCTGACCAAAAAAGGGAAGCGAAACATAAAAAGATTGCTGCCTTTAAAGAATTACTCACAAAAAAATATTATAATCTTTCTATAGCCATAGCTAATCCCTGGCCCCCACCAATACACATACTAGCAACACCAAATTTTTGTTTTGTTCTTTTTAATTGGTGGGCAAGTGTAGTAAGAATTCTTGTTCCAGAACATCCAATGGGATGACCTAATGCAATAGCCCCTCCAACAATATTTAGTTTATTCGGATCTATCTTTAAAGATCGCTGAACAGCTACTGATGTTGCCGCGAAAGCCTCATTAATTTCAATTAAGTCAAAAAAGCCAATTTTTACAGACATTTTTTTCATTAACTTTTGTATAGCAGTAATGGGTGTGACTCCCATATAGTCAGGATTCCCCGCCGAAGCAGACCAGTCCAAGACCTTAGCCAATGGCTTAATTTTATTTGTTTTGATGTAATCACTAGATGCCAATACAAGAAAAGCAGCTCCATCATTTAAGGATGAAGCATTACCTGCCGTAACAGTACCTGTTTTTTTAAATGCAGCTTTTAATTGACTCAGTTTACTTAAAGTTGTGTCACTTCGAACCTGATCTTTGTAATCAGATTTAATTAATTCATTTTTAAAATACTTATTTTTTTGTGCTTTATAAGTTTTGAGGTAAGATTGATAAGCATACTGGTCTTGTTCCTGTCTTGTTACTGTGTATTTACGAGAAACATTTTCTGCAGTTATTCCCATATGCTCTTTTGAAAAAGCATCCGTTAATCCGTCATTAACGAGAGTATCGATGAAAATATTATTTCCTAATTTTTTTTCACCCGTTCTACTTAAATAGGCATGACGTGCCCTTGACATGCTTTCCTGTCCACCAGCCAAGATTAAGTCAGCTTCAGAAGTAAATATTTTAGTTGCCCCATCAATTGCAGCCCTCAATCCACTTCCACAGACTTGATTAACTACATAGGCAAAAGATGACTGTTGCAAACCTGAGCTCAGGGCAACTTGTCTAGCTGTATTCATTCCTAAACCACTTGTTAGAACTTGACCAAGCACTAAACCCTCTATGTCTTTTACATTTATTTTAGGATTTCTATCCAATAAACCTTTTACACAGCTAACACCAAGGTCCACTGATTCAATTTTTTTGTAATTACCTAAGTAGGCTCCAATGGGAGTTCTTGCTCCGTCAATAATATAAACTTCTTTCATCTATTTTATTTTTAAACTCTTATACTCCTGAACTGACTCTGGGTTTGCTAATGCTCCCAAATTTTGGACTTTATCATTATTAATTATTTTTTTGACAAGAATTTCTGAATTTTTACCACTTTTTGTTCTAGGAATATCCTTGATAACATATGTTCTCCATGGAACATGACGAGGGCTTAGTGTTGATTTTAGGTGTTTTTTTATAGTTTCTTCAAAATTATGAGGTCTTTTGGTTAAAGTTAATTTTAAAAATAAAATAATTTTTTCATCGTTGTCAGTTATAAAGCCTGTGGCAAGGCAATCTACAATCCAATTAAATTTTTGAAGACTATTATAAATCTCACCAGTCCCTATCCTTACTCCCCCTGGATTTAAGGTGGCATCCGACCTACCATATATAATATATCCGCCATTGACTGTTTTTTTTACGTAATCACCATGAGACCAAATATTTTTAAATTTATTAAAATATGCAGATTTATATTTACTAAAGTTTTTATCATTCCAAAAATATACTGGTTTAGAAGGGAAAGGTGTTTTGCATACTAGTTCTCCTGTAGATTTAGTTGGCCTGCCTTTTTCATTGAAAATATCAATATTCATTCCAAGTCCAGGTCCTTGAATTTCACCAGCGTAAACAGGCAATGTAGGAACACCTAACATAAAGCATGAAACTATGTCAGTACCTCCGCTGACAGAATGTATAAAGGATTTAGAATTTAATTTTTTATTCATAAATTTAAATGTCTCAGGACTTAAAGGTGATCCGGTTGATATGAAACATTTTAAGTTTTTTAAAATATTTATTTTTTTACTTTTGTAATTGTTCTGAATATTTTCATAAATTTTTGCACCCGCTCCTAACATTGTAGATTTTGTTTTTTTAGTAAGATTAATTATCCGATCAACTTTAGGATAGAACGGGGAACCATCATAGAGAACAATAGAAGAACCTAATAATAAGTTAGAGACAGTCCAATTCCACATCATCCAACCGCAAGTGGTCAAAAAAAACATTTTATCAGTTTTTTTTACATTAGTGTGAAGAGAGAGCTCCTTTAGGTGTTGCAATAAAGACCCTCCATGACCATGGGTAATACACTTTGGCAGTCCAGTGGTGCCGCTAGAGTACAGCACGTACAGAGGATGGTTAAAGTCTAATTGGGATATAGGTGATTGGTGATGAAATTTTTTATTTTTATATATTTTTTTTAGTGGAGATTGACTATTGGATGGATAAGAGGTTCTTATAATTTTGGGGTTACTAAGTGCTTTTTTTATTTTAGCGGTATGTTTTGAGTAATTATATTTTTTTCCATTATGGTAATAATAATCCCCTATTATTAAAATCTTGGGTTTGAGTTGAGAAAACCTATCAACAACAGCCTGGAATCCGAAATCAGATGAGCAAGAAGACCAAACCGCTCCTATTTTTGAGGCTGCAAGTAAGCTGATGATTGTATCTGGGATATTGGGTAAATAGCCTGCAATAACATCACCGGGACGAACATTGAGAGACTTAAAATAATTACTAAGGCTATTAACTTTTAGATTGAGCTCTTTGTAATTTATATTTTCCTGATATCCATTTTCTCCAATAAATTGTATCGCTAAATCCAGAGTATTATTTCTAGAGATTAATTCATAATAATTAATTTTACATTTATCAAAAAACTTAGCTCTCCAAAACTGATGACTTGGTTTATAAGTTTTAAGAATTTTATTTTTTTTTATAGAGATATCAAAAAATTCGACTATCAAATTCCAAAATTGATCGGGATGTTTATTTGTCCACTTCCACAACTTTTCATAACTCGTAAATTTTTTTTTATATTTTATCTCAATTAACTTTTGAAATTTAAATAGGTTTGATGTTTGAATTTGTCTTTTAGAAGGCTGGTAAAGTTTATTCATTTTATTTGAATAAAGATTTGAGATCTTGAGGTATTTTCTTTGGTTGACCGAGTGGGCTAACACACACCAATATAATCTCAGAAGTAAAAATAATTTTATTATTTCTAAGTATATTTTGTTGTAACTCAAAAGATGCATTATTGATTTTGAGAAATTTCGATTGAACAATAAGCTCATCTTCTAATTTAGCTGGATGAATATAATCACAGTTAATTTTTTTTACTATAAATAGACAATCATAATCATCATTTAATTTTTTTAGACTAAAGCCTAGATCATTAATTAAATTAGTTCTGGCTCGTTCGGTAAATTTTAAATAATTAGCGTAGTATACAACTCCTCCTGAGTCCGTATCCTCGTAATAAATTTTTAACTTAAATTCATACATCATGTTGTAAGTCCTAAATAAAGCAAATATGTAAGTGAAATAATAGCTATACCAAAAATTAAATATTTATATTCATTCATGCTTTGATCTATTTAATATAGTTAATGAAGAGAATATATATATCGAAAATATAAATTTTTTTAAAAAGAATAACTTGAATAAACTTTTATATTATTTTCATCTTTAAACGAAGATTGATGGATATCTTCCTCTAAATTCAATGGAAGGTAAATATCTATGCCTCCTCTAATTTGCGAAAGGAAACGACTTTCGTAGTTAAAGGTTAAAGCTCTGGAGTTTTTTTCGAGGTCGCTTTGTATTGATAGAAAATACTGGGTATCCTCAATATCATTGAGAACTAGTCTTGCTCCATAAAATAAATCATTTTGAAATCCATGATGAGATTTTGAACCTCTACTATCACTTGAATATTCGATAATATTTGCCAGATCCCAATTTTTTTCAAATACGCCATATAAGGAGTGTTCTATTCCAAGAATAGAGCCCTGATATTCCTCTATGATACCATTGGCATTATACTGATTACTTCGAGAAATAATTTCACCCTTAAATAAATAGTCACCCTTCGTTGCTTGTAAATCAAGTCCTATTTGAGTTATTTCAGAATAATTAGGAACTAGAGTATTTGAGACTACATTGAAGGCAGGATCTTTTGTATTACCTTTATAATAAGATAAACCATAGTCATATTCATTTAAATAACCAGACCATCTCAATGCTATTCCTATATTATTATTATCTGCACCTTTAGAGTATAGGTTAGAACTTGATATATTCAGTGACTGTTGAGATCTAATATCAGACTTAGGATAAATATTTGATTGGGAGGGAAGTATATAAAAATCTAATTCGCTAGATGATAAATATTTTTTAAGATTGATCATAGGTTGGCCAATCTTTTTACCTATTGCTAAGCCTGAAGAAAAGTCTTTAGAATTAATAACATCAACAGGGTTAAAGAATTCATTTTTTCCCCAAAAAATAATATTATTTCCAATGAGAACATTCATGTCTGATAAAGAATAATCTAAATAAGCTTCATTGAAATTAATGTTAGAGGAAGAATTTGGATCAGACTCCTTGGCATCAATCTTAATTTTTCCAGACAGATTATTGTTTTCAAAAAAATAGTTATATTCTAACCTAACAGAATTAAGATAATTTTTTCTGTTGTCGTTAGGAATATCTTTAGAGAAAAAAGTAGAGCTAATTTCGACTTCTCCATAATGCTCTGTATAAATTTCAGATAATAAATTTGGGGAATTAAAAAATATTAGGAATAAAAATAGTAGTTTTTTCATCTAGCCATTTTGGCTAATTTTTCTGGGTTAAAATCGTTAACTGATAGATTGGTTTGAAATTCGTAATTTTCCCAAGTTATATTCGTAGATTTTCCAGTCTGTAAATTAATCATCTCTAAAATGTCCGCTCTCCAAAACTTTTCGAGATATTTTTGATAATTTTTGAAGTTTAACTCTTTTTCAAGATCGCCTCTTCTATTGTGAAATTTAACAGTTTGGTACCTCAGTTCATCAATATCTATGTATATTACTCGCATAGAATAGCCGGATTTCTTATTCTTTGGAGTTGCTTCAATAACGTGGCATTGAAGGGTGGAGTCTGCTGGACACGCAACCTCCTCTAACCATACAAAGTTATAATCTTCAGGCTCGTCAGTTGATAAATCTTCATAGGAAAATTCAGAAGATACAAACTTTCCAGTTCTATTAGACGAGGATATTCTTTTTACTCTTTTTAGGGCTGGGAGATATAACCACTGATCATCATCTTTGGGTTCTATGTTTGCGTGTGTGAGCAATGAAGTACCCTTGACATCTCTGGGCTCACTAAAAACAATAATGCTTTTATCTCCTAAAGTTTCATCCAACTCTTCAAAAATAAAATTTTTAAAGCTTCTGACACTTTCATTGCCTGATTTATCTTTGAGTATCATTTTACCTTCAACAGTGCTGTCAATAAAACCATTATCTAAAGCAATACTTTTTTCAATTATCTCTAAACCTTTTTCCTCAGCAGATTGAGAGAAGGCATTATTAAAAATTATAGTTAAAAGAATAGTTAAAATTAAAGTTATATTTTTCATACTGTTTTCCTTTTTATTTTAAAGTTGTCTACCCAGATCAATACTGGTGGCAGTAATAAATAATCTACTACTAATGCGAAGACTACCGTTATTGCTGTTAATTGCGCCATATCTTTGTTAACTGCAAAACCTGATTGGGCCAATACACAAAAACCTAAAAAAAGACCAATAGTGGTAGTGGTTAAGGCCATACCAACTTTGTTAAATGCCTCTCTAACACTATCTTCAGGCGATTTACCATTTTTACGAGCTTTGGCATATTTCAACATGAAGTGGACTGAGTCATCCACAACTATGCCTAGGGTCATTGCTACAACAATAGAAACAGCTAAGGTAACCGAGCCAGTAAAATAACCCCATAAGCCAAAAGCCATAGCTGCAGGTAGTAGGTTTGGTATTAAGCTCATTAACCCATACTTAACGTTTCTAATGACTAGTAAAATAATGAATGAAATACCTATAAGAGCCAGACCTGTCCCCTTTAGCATAGCTGGGACATCACGGGAAGAAATTCTTGAGAAAACTTGAGAAGTGCCGGTAGATTTTGTATTGAGCTCAGGCGCGTTTTCATCAAACCAATTTTGGACTTTCTCATCAAGTTCTAGGAAGCCTTTTGTAGTGGTCTTAGCGACATTAGCAGTGACTCTTAATGCTGATTTATCAACATTTATTTGGTCAGTTAAGTCCAATCCATATCCAAGAGATAGTTCATAAAGAAATAAGTATTGGGCGGCCTCAAGTTCTGATTCAGGAACTTTATAAAAAGCTTCGTTATCATCATTCATATTTTGGTTTAATCTTTTTACGACATCCGTGTAGGATCTCACACTAGATATGTTGGGTTGGCTTCTAAGAAAGTTAACTAAAGATTCTACTTTTAATAAATACTCCGGATCATTAACTCCATTTTCGGCACCCGAGTTAACTGAATATTCTAGAGCATTCAACCCTGCAAAGTTATCTTCATAATAGTCAATTGACTGTCTGAGTTCGTACTCTGGCCCAAAGTATCTTAAGAAATCATCTTCTAGTGATATTTTTGATATTCCAAAAATTAAAATTGCAACTAAGCCTACTGTGAAAGCTAGCAAAGAATTTTTTCTTTTAATAACAAACTCCGCTAAAAAACTCATACTTTTATCCATACCTGCTTGCTTATTTTGCTTTTTCAAAGGTAATAGACTAATTAAAGCTGGAAGCATTGTAAGTGTATAGAATAAAGCTGCTATGACGCCAACGAAAACAATATTTCCTAATTGTCTAAAGGGAGGAGATATAGAAAAGTTTAAAGAAAGAAATCCTATAGCTGTTGTAAGACAAGCAACAGTAATTGCAGGTCCATGATCTACAATTGACCTTCTAACCCATTCGTTTCTATCAGGTGTTACAGTCATAGTCTGCCTCACAGAGGAGAGTATGTGTACAGCGCTTGCAACTGCTAATGTCATAACCATCAAAGGTGCAACAACAGTAGCGTTATTGATATTTGTCCCTGACCAACCTAAAGCTCCTAGTGAAGAGCCAGCACATAAAATTATAATAATAAAGATTAATCCCACACCAAATATAGTTCTCAGAATAATGGCTACAGCGATGAGAGTTACTAAAATCATCATAGGAGTAAGCTTAGCTGTATCGTCTTGACCAGAAATACTATATTGGTTATTTAGGGGAACAAATCCAACCATTCTAACTTCAATATTGGGAAACTGGCTTTCAAATTCTTGCTTAAGAACTTCAACCTCATCCATGACATATGGAATTTCAACAATTGCATCTTTGCCCGGAAGCCGGAATAAAATATTTACCTGAGATATTGAATTGTCGTCATTAATAAAGGCATTTTGTAATTCAATTCTTGAATTTGCTACTTTTTTTGCATAATTTGCATCCTCTTCGGAAATATTATCAATATCTGTAATCAAATCTTCGACAACTAAACTGTCTTCTTCCGCATAACTATTTTGATAGTTAGTAAGTGAATAAACAGTCCTAACATATGGCAATAACCAAGCTTTTTCAGTGAGTTGTCCGATTGCATTTAAAGTTTCAGGGGTAAAAATATTCCCATCCTTAGGTGAAATGACAAAGGCTAAATTATCATCTTTGGAGTATTCTGATTCAAAATTATCAAGGGCAATTCTATCTGGATTATTTTTATCAAAGAAAACTCTGGCATCAGTATCGAATTTTATGTTGGGAGCTCCTGCCATAAGTCCAAAGGCAATAATTAAACCAAAAAAAATAAAATAAAGTCGTCTTTTTATGACAAGCTCAGCAAGTGTAGGGAAAAAATTTTTCATTCAGAATAAGTACATTATTAAATTGAAAAATATATTAAATTTTAAACATTGATCTATGATTTTATTACATAGATCATATGAAAATAGAAACATCTAACTTTTTAAAACGCTTACTGCAAAGGCTGAAGTTATCATCGATATGGAATAGACCTGGAAATGCAACACACTGAATTTTTGCTTTGTGGGCGGACAAAGCGCTCTCAACTGAGTCTTCTATCGCTATGC
>ERZ802830.294-NODE-294-length-49384-cov-29.2854_pt1 | contig 49384 bp, 66 predicted proteins | sample MGYA00345654_ERZ802830 | MGnify/ENA primary metagenome ERZ802830 (study PRJEB30503, sample SAMEA104212375) | marine metagenome | biome: Westerlies Biome; feature: [SRF] surface water layer (ENVO:00010504) within the epipelagic zone...; material: water...
TTGATATGAATCTTAAAGATAAAATTGCAGAATATCCCAATTTCCCAAAAAAAGGGATATTATTTAGAGATTTTAGCCCAGTTCTAAAAGATCCATCATCATTATCACAAATTGCAGATGAATTTTCAAAACATTTTCATCCAAAAAATGTAGATGTATTTGCAGGAATTGAATCAAGAGGGTTCCTTCTAGCCACAATTTTGGCATTAAGATATAACAAAGGTATTGTGATGGTTAGAAAAGCAGGTAAATTACCTGGAAAAACTGCAAAATTATCCTATACTATAGAATATGGAAAAGATACTATTGAAATTCAAAAAGACATTCTTGAAAAAGGTCAAAGAGTAATAATTTGTGATGATTTACTAGCAACTGGCGGTACTGCAAAAGCAGCTGGAAAATTAATTGAAAAAGTAGGTGGAGAAATTACAGGATTTGCATTTATAATTGAATTAACAGAATTAAATGGAATTAAAGGACTAAGCAAATACAATTGTAAATCACTGGTGAAATATTAATGGAAAAAGATGTAGAGATTGGAATTTTTGGTGGAACTGGAATCTATGATTCAGGATTGCTTGAAAATGCGCAAGAAATTGATATAGATACGCCATATGGAAAACCCTCAGATACAATTACAGTTGGAGTTTTCAAAGGAAGAAAAATTGCTTTTCTTCCAAGACATGGAAAAAAACATACAATTCCACCACATATGATTAATTTCAAAGCAAATATCTGGGCTTTCAAAGAGTTAGGAATTACTAGAATAATTGCACCATCAGCAGTTGGAAGTTTAAAAGAAGAATTAGAACCAGGTCATTTTGTTTTACCAACACAATTTTTAGATTTTACAAAATCAAGAGATGGTTCATTTTCTGAAGATGGAAGAGTAATCCACATTTCAGTTGCAGATCCATTTTGTCCAGAATTGCAATCATCAATTCTTAAAGTAACAGATGAAGAAAATATTGGAATTCATAAAGACTGTACATACGTATGCATTGAAGGTCCACGTTTTTCAACCAGAGCAGAATCTAAATTTTATAGAACAACAGGGGCAGATATTATTGGAATGACATTGGTTCCAGAATGTCAACTTGCAAGAGAAGCTCAAATGTGCTATGCATCAATTTCAACAGTAACAGATTATGATGTGTGGGCAGATAAACCAGTTACTGCAAAAGAGGTATTAGAAACACTAGGAAAAAATGTTGAAACTACAAAGAAAATCTTAACAAAATTAATTGAAAAAATTCCAAAAACAAGAACTTGTTCATGTGCTAAAGCATTAGAAGAAGCAGAATTCTAATCATCTACAAAAGATTCTTTTTTGAGTCCTTCTGGAAGTGTCAAATCCCCTTGAAGTAAGTTTTGCTGTAATTTCATAATTACCTCATCTACATCATAACCTAATTTTTTTAGTTCTGTTTCAGTAGTTTGAGATAATTTTGCTCCAACATTTTGTCCACCAATTCTACCAAACGCAATAGCTGTAAAATGAAATTCATTATTATCTACTGTAAAATTACCATTAATTTTTGCAGCCATCTGGCTACCATGAATATCATTAATGTGTACTTTAATGTCCATAACCTATTCTAAATCTCAATTGCTTTGTTAACATTGTCCTCAATTAAAAAGCTCCAATGTTGATCATCTTCAATTTTGAAATTTTCAACTTTCAATGTAATAATTTTTTCTTCAACAGTTTCAAATTTTATTTCTCCATTTTCTTTTAGTTTTACTAATTTCCATCTATCCTTACCTTTTTGTAATTTACTTACACAAACTGCCCATTTTGCATCAGAATCAATTCTTGGCATTCCTACAATATCAGTTAATTCTTCAATTCCAAGCTGTTTTTCCTCACAAAATTGTTTCTTACAAACACCACATCTCCAAACATCAACAGAACCAATAGTTCTTTCATTTATGTTGAGATTTGTTACACCATAGTATGTAATCTGAGGATTGTCACAGCATTTGTAAACTGGAGGAGCTTTTACTTTTTCTTCTTCAGGTTTTTCTACAGGTTTTTCAGTGTCGCTCAATATTGTTCACAAATTATTAGCATTATTTAGTTCTTGCATCATCATATGGTTGTTCTAAAATCACACCTATACTATCAACAACTTTGTTTCGTTTAAATTCAATATTTTCTCTTTCACACATTTTTCTATACATGTTAACTGCAGTAAACCGTGGATGCATTGCTTCAAATTCAGTTTCAGAAATATCAATAAAAGCACCTAGACCCATTAGATCAGTTGCAGTTTTTTGTGCAGATTCAGATGAAATTTTTAATTTTTCAGCAATTTGTGAGGAAGACATTTTTCCATACCATGTAACTAACAAGTAAGCTTTAGCCTGAACTGGTGTCAATTTAATTTCAGAAATTAAATCATTTTCAAGTTTTGATGAATCCATAATTTTTAAAGAAAATAACAAGTACATAAAATATGAGTTAAAGGATTATTTTTTTACTAGTATTTTTTTTGAAATTTTTAAACTAAAACCCATTGCAATAAAATGTACAACCCCACCTACAATTGCAGCATTAATCAAGTTATCAAGTATAACCCACGTAATTAAAAAGGCAATAATTGAGGGAACTGTAAGAATTGTAGCCATTATAGTTCCTTTGAGCATAATCTCGCTAATCTTCAGTTTAGATTTAGAGGGATCAGACAATATGATAATTGTCAAAAATGGTAATAAAAATCAAAGATACTTTATATTTGGTGGACGCCGATTTGTATTGCTTGTCTAGTTACAAAAAAACATATTCAAATGAACAATCATTAAATTTTGTAATTCCAATAATCGTAATTCTATTTTTGGGAATAATATACATAATGAGTCAAAGAGCTGATTCAGGTTATGTCAGTTTTATTCTAATTGGAGCAGCAGCAGTTACAATGGTTTACTGGGTACGAGTAATTAAAAAGATGGCAGTTGAACAAAAACCTGCAACATATGAACAAGCACGAGAGCAAGAAACAAAGAATTGGGTTTATGACTTAATCAAAGGTGAAGGAGAATTTGTTTTTGTAGCAGAGGTTCCAGGACCTGAAGATAAAATTGCAGTAAGATTAGTAGATGGAATATTATATGTTCGTGGTACAGGTGGATTTTCAAAAGAAGTTCCAATTGAAGGGGCAAATGAAATGCAAATATTTGATTTCAAATATAGAAATGGTGTATTAACACTAAGAATAAAATAATTAGAGACTTTTTGCTAATTCTAACTTTTGTGGTAAATATTTGTCCGTAATATTTGTAAGACCATATTTTGAGAAAGCCTCCAATTCGGCTTTTCTTTTTAATCTCAAGAATACATCCAATTCCTTTTTCCAAATTCCATCTTGATATCTAGGATCCTTTTGTAAATCATAGCATCTCTTAATATCAGATTCAGTCATTGGGATAGTAGGTAACTTGTATTTTTCGATATCAGTAGCCCAAACTCCAACCCACTTAGCATCAGGAACGGTTAATTCTCTAAGATGTGCAGCATTTGCAGAACCAGATTTAATTACCATTGCAATATGTTCTCCATACACATCTCCATCAGTTAAACAAATGATAGGTAATTTCATTTCATCATGAAGTCTTTTCAATAAAGTTCTAGTTGAACGAGGTGCTTGTCCACCAGTATTAATGATAATTGATTTGAATTTTTTATCTACTTGTTCTTCAACAAATCTTGTAAATAGACCACCTTTCTCAATTGCAATAACAATTTCAGCACTTGTATCAACTAATTCAGCAGTTGTTAAACTAGGACCTATAGAATAACCATCAGGATGATTTGCCAAATTCATGGTTTTCCCCTCATAGCCAGGAATAGTGTATTCAATATTCAAATCACCAAAAATAGAACTTCTTTCCTCAGGGAAAATGTGGAAATCCTCTCGAGGTTTAGAAGTGACTGCCTCTAAATCTACAATAATGTTATCAGATTCAGATTGATCTTCAAATTCTACAGCAAATGCTTGAGATGAATAGTAAACATCTCTTAAAGTAGATGATTTTTTTTCATTAGTTAATCTATTTGCAAAAAATGCTAACCACATTAATTGTGTAAATGATCTTAGTTGAGCGGAATTTCGAGAGCTTCTCAAAGCAGCGTTATTTCCTAAAATGTATTGTCTAAGTTTTTTATCATATACAATATTGCTTACAGATCTACTAGGAATAGAGAATTTTGGAAATTGTCCATTATCTAAATCATCATAAATTTTTGCACCATGACTTTTTAGCATTTCAAGAATATTCTTTTGTTTATCATCAGCTTTTTTACTTCGAGCCTTAATTTTACTTTCTTTTTGTTTTTTACTTGTTGCCAATTTCTTTTTCCTCCTTTACAGCTTTTTTATTTTCGGTTTCAATTTCAGTTTCCAACATTTTCTTATAATTAGGTTCTTTTTTCTTTCCAGCTAATTCAGTACAAAATTCTGCAATCATTGGAATATATTTTGCATAAAGATTAGCTCGCTTTTTAGCTGCTTCGGCTTGACCACGTTTAGACATAAAGGAAGACAATTTTCTAGATAAGAATTGCAAAGCTAATCTTAATTCTCTCTCTATTTCTTGTCTATCAGCAACATTTTCTTTTCCAGCAGTTTTGTACGGAATTCTTGTTGAACAGATATGAGAAACAATAATGAAAGGAGGTTCGCCTTTTACTTTGTATCTTCCCCAATCAGTATCATTTACAACTTTAATCACAACATCACTTCCTTCATCATAAAGCAGTGGAATTCTATTTGCATAACGGTAAACATGTGGTCCACCAGATTTAATATCACCACCATAAGCAATTCCCATCTCAATAATGAAAGGGAATCCAGAATAAGCAGAAGCAGGACGCTGAACTACGGCTACAAAATCAGGATTAAAAAATTTCTTTATTCCTTTTTCTAGAGGTTCTGCGCCTAGTGGAGCTAAACAACTTGAATCAGGAGCCATAAAATCATCAAATTTCTGAAGTGCGTCACTCAAATTGACAAGTTCTTGGTTGGTTAGAGTTCCCATTCTTTTTTCAGGCTTTAATTTAGCAAATGATGCAAATTTAACAGCAGTTGTAGGACCTACACGTTGAAATCTCTTTGTCAAAAATGTGGTAAGAGGTTCACCTTGAACAGTGTTTGTCAATTGTTTGTAATATTGACTTTCAGGATCCATATCAACTGATTTTGATTGTGAATCACCAAAGTCCCAGTAGAATAATTTTTTGTTTGGCATATCAATATCTTCAATTCTAATTTTGTTTAATTTTTCAAAATCCATTTTTAAAAAAGACATCAAAGCAATTACAACTCGAACTTGACGTGGAAGTGTTTTCCATTTTTTCTTTGCTTTTTCCATAATGGATGTAAAGCTTAATTTCTTTACAGACAAACCTAAATCTTTTCTAACTTTTTCAATCATAGCATCATCAATTGTTGGAATTTCAAATTGAGATTCAACTATCATTCTTCGTATACGTTCAACATCAATTCCATGTGGATGTGGACGAATAATAGTTGGAGGTGGAGGAATATCTTTTACAAATCTAGGATGACTGAATTTGTTTCCTTTAGGATCATCAAAAGTTATTGATGCATAAGGAGTGATTAAAGAAGTTTCATAAACATAATCACGAATTTTATTTCCTGCTTTAGAATAATCACCCTCTAAACAAATACTGACACTCAATCCTTTTTTTGCAACTTCTTTAGTTGTATGTTTTACAATTACAGGTTTGTTTTTTTGAATATCTAATAATATTTCAAATTGATTTTGAATTTTTGCATCTGAAGAACTTTTTACTGTTACAGGTTTGTTTGTTGTAATTTGTCCATACAAAATTGCCATAGTTGCACCAAGACCAAACATTCCTCTTGCTTGTTTTAATCCAAATTTTGAACCATACAATACAGTTCCAAAAGCAAGTGGAATATGTTCTGCATCAATTCCAGGTCCATTATCTTTTACAGTCAAAATGTAAGGTTTAGGATCTGGTTTATCAGGCTCAACAGCCTTAATTGTAAGATGAACATCAGGTAAAATTCCTTTTTGATCACATGCATCTAGTGCATTTTCAACAAATTCTCTAACTGCAGTGTATAATGAACGAGTAGGATTACTAAATCCAGCTAAATCCCTGTTACTATAAAAAAACTCACTAGGAGAAATTTGATTAAATTTTTCTTTAATAGAAGACATCTTGATCTTCCCACAATTGCATTTTTTCTTGTTTTGTTCTTCTGTTTGCAGCTTCTAATTTGTCATAAACTGCACCATGCATACCTCCACTTGAAATAGCAGAAATTGCATCAACTACTAATCTTAATTTACTTGCATCACCAATAATTGAAACCGTTCTACCGTAAACTGAAATGTGTGTACTAGTAAGATTTTCCATATTTTTTCTTGCTCTACCTCCTTCTCCAATGATCCTCCCTTTTATCCTTTCAACATTTGCATTAGATTTTCCAGCAAATTCTCTAAGATCAATTACATGTAATGTATTTTCACCTTCTAACAAAGTCATTGCATTTTCAGGAGAAAATCCACGTCCAATTGCGCTAACAATTTCCATTGCTTTGAATGGTTGCATTTTTTCAACATCTCCAACAGATTTTATAAAAACTTCACCGTTATCACCGTCAATATCAATTGAAACATAGCAAGATTTTTCAATTGAAGATTTAACATTTCCAGATTTTCCAATCAAAGCACCTATCCTATCATTAGGTATACGAATTAATTTTTCAAAGCTCATTTACAATTTCCTCAAATACATCAACAGGATCCTCAATGGTCATTCCTCTTTTCTTAAAGAATCTTGTAATGTTATTAATGTCTCTTTTAAGAAATTCTTTTGAATTAGGATGTCTTAGATCTACAGCAGAACCTAAATCAAATACCACTAACCCATCATCAGTTTTAAAAATATTATATTCTGAAAAATCACCATGAACTAACTTTGCTTTATGATATAGATCTTTGATTAAAGAAATTGCTTGCTCATAATCACTTTGTTCCACATTTGATGTTAGTAAAGCCCTACAAGGTGCTCCATTTACACCCACAAAATCCATTGCTAGTACATTATTTGTCACATAAAGAGGTCTAGGTACAGGAATTCCAGCCTCATAACATTGAGTCAGATTTCGATATTCTTTTTTTGCCCACAAATAGACTAAATTTTTAGTACCTTTTTTGACATGTCTAAATCTAGGATCCCCTGTAAGATAGGGTTCACGTTTTTTAAAATTAGATGTACTAACCAAGTAAATTTTCAAGGCAACATTAGTATCATCATCAGTAACACCCCAAAAAACAACTGATTCTTTTCCTGCACTGACAGAACCATTAACATATGCAATTACATGGTCTGTAATCATTTTGTATAATGTCATAACTGTAGGTTTATCTAAAACTTCATTGACAACTTTACCTTTCTTAAATCCGTCATCAAGTTCTCTTCGTTTAGATTTTGAAATTAATTTATCATCAATTTTAGATTCTAATTTTCTACTAATAGTATCAGTCAATAGTTATTATTTCCCATACTAGATAAAAGAGATTGCTTTTTAATTAAAATATTAAAAATAGTTAAATTGTAAAAATCCATATCAACTATTGAATATAATTAAAAATGGAATATCAGAAATAACTTTAACACCATCTTTAGAACCAATTCCAAGATCAATAGCTAAAGAAATTGTTTCTTTACCAACTAGATTCATGATGGAAGCAGATTTTAAAAATGAGGTAGCTTCATCTTTGTCTACTATTTGTTTACCATAATAGCTTTCACTAATGTGAATTTTTAATTCACCATCAATAACATCTTTTCCTATTAATTCAGCATCACACATATTGACCATTATGTTTTTTTGGTAATCAGAAATTCTTACTGAAAATTGCATTACGCATATTTACCTTTCAAAGTAGATTTTGCACCACATGCTTCACAAATTAAAAATGAAATACGGTTTTCTTTGACAATTTTTGAGTCAGGACTTTTACATGTTGGACATTCAACATAGTCTTTAACATAAATTTGAAATAATCTTGTAAAATCATCTGGAGCTCTACGTCCAACAAACATTGCTTTATCACCTAATCTTTCTGCTGGAACAGCAAATTCTTTTGATAAGTATTGAAGTACCTTATCAGGTTCTCTTCGTAAAACTTTTGGAAATTCAGAAAAATTACGCAAGAATGTTTTTTGTCCTTCCCACATTACATCTACAACAGGTAATTCAAATCTAGTAGAAGATTTTTCAGTTGAATCACCTAATTTGCCCTCAATACGTTTAAGCAATTTCTCATAGTCAGATTTAGTCATAAAAAAACGTGGAGAGTATTCCCTATATTGTTTTTGAAAAAGTGGAATCGAGTAAACTAATGTTCTCTATTCTTTTGGCATTGCGCCAATACGGAATACATTTGTTCCACAAGTTGGACATGTGCCTTTTACAGCTGGACGTCCATTCTTTAACTTGACCTCTTTTGGATCTTTGATATCCGTTTTTGCTCTACATTTTACACAATATGCTTGAACCATTATGAAATTAAACAAAGTTTGGAAGTATTTAGCCAGAGGCTGTGAAATATTTTTCACTATCAAACTAGATGTACGTAGTTTTTTTTAGGCACTAAAAATTATCAAATCCAAAAAATTTTGTAAAAATATACATTTTATTATAAAAAAAGCAATTATTATCAATTAAAAGTATAGTTTTTTCAAAATATAATTAATTTAGTCATAATTTGAGAAAAATTATCAATTATAAACTAGGTTGTGGTAAGAAGAGAAAATGGCATCAAAAAAAGGAATTGTGGTAACTGTGATAATTTTGGCTGCAATTACTGGTGCCAGTTTTTCACTATGGTTAATTGAACCTGAAAATGAGACGACACTGGTCGTCACAGATTATCAAAATTATCTTGACGGAGTAGAAAATATTCACGAGGTACTACAAGAGTCAATTGATATCGAATATCAAAATCTTCGTGATGGTAAAATTTCACCAGAAGACTACATTATAGTTACTGAAATAACATCATCACAAGTAACTACACAGATAAGTGAATTCATTACTTCAAAACCATCAGAACAATGGCAAGAAAGTTACATCAATTACATGGAAGCAATGAAGAAATTTAATGAATATATTCTAGAAACTAAAGTATTAGCCAATCAAATACAAAATGCAAGTCCAAATGAACAGATTTCACAAACATTAGAGAAAATAGAATCAATAAAAGCAGAATCTATGCAGTATATCAAAAAATCAAATGAATTAAGACCATAGGCTCAAAACCGAATTTTACTAATCAGAAGAGTTGGAAATCATTAAAAACTAATTCCATCTAAATAGGATTATGTCACAAAGGTCTTCTAAAGTACAAAAAGATATCAAAAAATCAACAGCTAACAAATTAGTGGTAATTTGTGTCGATAGAGACGATGATGTAGGTGAAAAAACAGGAATCAGTACTCCAGTAATAGGAAGGGATGCATGCATAGAAGCAGCACAAAGATTAGCATTAGAAGATCCGGAAGATGCTGATTCTAATTCAATTTTTGCTGCAATTAAGACTTATGAAGATTTGATAAGTAAAGGCTACCAAGTTGAAGTGGCCACCATTACAGGGGTTAAAGATAGAGGAGTACAAGCAGATGAAAAAATATTACGAGAAGCAAAAATGATTTTAGAAAAATTTGATGCAAACGGTGCAGTAATTGTTTCAGATGGAGAAGATGATGAAAGTGTAATTCCAGTTATCCAAAATGTTCTACCAGTTGTTTCAGTACAAAGAGTAGTAATGAAAGTCAGTAGAAGTGTAGAGTATTCTTATGCAGTTTTTGGAAAATATCTAAAAATGATTGCTTATGATACAAAATATTCAAAATTCTTTTTGGGAGTTCCAGGAATTCTCTTGTTAATTGGAGGAATTGGAACTGTTTTTGGATATACTGCAGAAATTTTTGCAGTACTTGTAAGTATTCTAGGTGGAGCATTTTTAATCAGAGCATTTGACATAGATAGAGCTTGGTCAAGTTGGTCAAAACCTACACCGACAGGTTTTATCAGAATGTTTACAATGGTTACAGGAGTATTATTGATTTTATCATCAGTGCCAGCGGGAATTAGTACAATTGATCCTCAAGTAATTGAAGAAAATGGCGGAGTAATTGAAAGTATGTCAAATCAAATTGTTATTGGACAATTTGTAGCAGGTTCATTACCAATTTTATGGATTGGTTTAGGAGCAATTTTTGCCGGTACGTTACTTAGTAATTGGATTGGAGGAATTCCAAGACAAATTAGTGATATTCTAAGAATTATTGTTTTGATTTCATTATATCCAATAATTGCTCAATTTACCAATATCATGATATTTGATGAAAGTTCATTCACATTAATTCCACCATTATTAGGAGGATTAGCAGTAACATTAGTTTCAGCTACAATTCTGTTTAAAAAATATAGAAAACAAAAAGATCAAGAAATGGTATGAGATCAAATAATTAATTTTTATTTGATTTTTTAAAAAAACACTGATATCATCAGATAACCATCAATTTTCAGGGAAATGAGTAAAGTAAAAGACATTGTTTTGCAATTATCCGGATTATACAAAATATATGGAAAAAAACTAGAAAATGAAATTAAAACAGGAGATATTCCCAATCACATTGCATTAATTTTGGATGGGAATAGACGATGGGCAAAACGACATTTAGAAATTAATAAAAAAGGACATTGGAAGGGTGCAGATGCAGTTGAGAATTTACTTGATTGGTGTGAGGAATTCAATATCAAAATTGTCACACTTTATGCATTGTCAGCAGAGAATTTAGAAAGAAAAGATAGTGAATTAGATGATCTCTATGAGTTAATCAGAATGAGATTAGAAAAATTATACAACGATCCTAGGATACACAGATGTAAAATGAGAGTTAAAGCAATTGGAAGAATAGAATTACTTCCAGAATCAATTAAAGAAGTTTTAACTAGGTTAGATAATGTAACAAAAAATTATGATAATCATTTTCTAAATATTGCATTAGCTTATGGGGGCCAGTATGAATTAGTTGATGCAGTAAAAAAAATTGGAGAGAAAATTAAAGATGGTGATTTGGAAATAGATGAGATCACAAAAAAAGAAATTGAATCAAATCTATATACTTCACATTTACCACAATCATCACCGGATATGATTTTACGCACATCAGGTGAAAAAAGATTAAGTGGATTTTTGATGTGGCAAAGTGCATATAGTGAGTTAGTTTTCATGGATATTTTTTGGCCAGAATTCAGAAAGATTGATTTAATGAGAGCGATAAGAACATTTCAAGAAAGGAAAAGGAGATTGGGAAAATGATTGAAGAGACATCTGCAGGAATTGTGTTATTTAGAAAAGAGGAATCAAAAATTCTATTTCTATTACTACATTATCCATCTGGTCATTGGGATTTTGTAAAAGGGAAAATGGAACAAGGAGAATCAACACATCAAACTGCAGTTAGAGAAACAAAAGAAGAAACAGGAATAACAGACATTACATTTGTAGAAAATTTTGAAGAATGGATTGAATATAATTTCAAATATCAAGGAGAATTAGTTCAGAAAAAAGTAGTATTCTTTTTAGCAGAAACTAAAACTGAAGAAATAAAAATTTCACATGAACATAGTGGTTATACATGGATGGATTATAATTCATCAATGGAAAAGACAACATTTGATAATGCAAAGACAGTTCTTACCAAAGCTCAAAAATTGTTATCAAATACTTTGTGATTGTAATTCTTTTGCAACGGTAATAGGATTCTTTGCATTCAAAATAGTTCTGCCCACAATAAGATAATCTGTACCAGAAGAAATCACTTCTGATGCATTTCCACCCTGAGTTCCAACTCCAGGGGAAAATATACTTAAATTTTTTCCTGCTTGTTTTGAACAATATTGTATAATTTTTGGAAATGTAGCACCAACTACAATTCCATCTACTTTTGCAGTTAATGCCCAATTTAGAAATAATTGGTATAATTGTTGTTTTTTACCTAGTTTAATTTCCATATCATATGATAATCTAGCCTCAGGTGCACTCATGTGACATAAAGTAATCACACCGTTTTTTTCTTTATGAGATGATTTTACCAAATTCTTTAAGCTATCTAATCCCATGATAGGATTCGCAATAACAGCATCAAATCCCAAATTCCATAAATGTTCAGTTGTTACACGATTAGTATTTCCAATATCATTTAATTTGATATCTGCAATTGTTTGTAAGCCATAATCATGTGCCGTTTTATTGATCTTAATAATTTCTTTAGAACTTAGAGGTAATAATAAATGAAAATTTAATTTAATTGCACAAAGATACGGATTAAGTTTTTTAATATTTTGAATAGTTTTGCTCTGTAAATTTTTTTCTGAAGAATTGTAATCATTTGCAAGAATTACCTTGCCATTACTTTTTGAGATCTGTGAAAGTCTAGTTTTGAAGGTGGCCATAATCTACTAGTGGATGAGTATCCTTCAATTTTATTATTTTGATATAGGAATAACCATGTTCAGAGGGGTTTTGGACAAACGTTGGTTCAATTCCGTTTGTAGTAGAAAATTTAATGAATGGATTTTCTGGTTCACTGTTTAATACAACGTGACAAAAATATGATGTTCCTTCATCATTAAAATTCATAAAAACACCAAGAAGCCATTTATCATTATGAGGAAATAAGAACAGTGGGAAAGGAACTTCATCAAAACCCCATGTGAGTTTTGCAAGACTAGATAAATCCTCTAGTTCAATAGGCTGATAACGATCAAGTGTTCCATTACCAGGTTGTAATGTTTTTGGAAGAGACTTAATTCTAATAATTGGAGAGTATAATTTACTAGAATCAGAAGTAGAATTTACAATTTCTGATTCTTCTTTTCCAGATTTTAATCCATAACAAAGGTAATCACCATTATGCTCTAAAGGAGTATAGTAAACAATTGGTTTTTCCTTTAATACATCCATTTGTACAGATAAGATTTTTTTGCCATCATGATTGTGTGAAAAAGATACACGTGGTGCACGCTCAAGTGCACAAACTAATCTTGTAAATTCTAAAGTTGAATGTACTTGGATGTATCGAGGTAATTTATCAACTGTAGGAGTTTCTAATTTGTCCACATAGATTTGTGAAAGATTATCAAATTAAACTTATCCAAAAATCTAGAGCCTACTTTCTTCTATCAACAACATCATTGATAGCAGGACCAGTTCCAATAATTGTTACAGGCGTGTTTAATTCATTTTCTATATTTTTGATAAAGGACTTTGCATCTTCAGATAATTCATCAAAAGATGTTTTTCCCGCACAATCAGTAAAAAGGACATCAAGCTTTGTAATAGAAATTTGTGTTGCACCATTAAGCATAATTGCACGCCTAGCTAAATCAAAATCAAAATCAGCTGCACGTCTTTGACGACCAGTTACAGTTCCAAATTCAGACCAATTTTTCTTTTCTGCTTCCTCAAGTGATAATTCTTTTGCTAAAGGACCAGTTCCAACACGAGTAACATATGATTTGAAAACAACAATTACTTCATCAACTTTTGTTGGTCCCAAACCAACATCAGCACAAATTCCAGATGCAGTAACATCTTTAGAAGTAACAAAGGGATATGTTCCGTGCCATAGGGAAAGGAATGTTCCTTGAGTACCTTCAACTAGAACATTTTGATTTGCAGATAATGCTGAATTAATCTCTTCAGGCACATCAACAATCAAAGAAGATAATGAATCAAAATCTTTTGCCATTTTTAAAACTCGCATTGCTCTATCAGAATTTGCAGGACCAGTTCCACTACCAGTACTACCAATTTTTTCTTTTAATTCTCCTTTAGAATCTCTTTGTAAATGAGAATCTTCAATTACACCACAGTGTTTATCGATAAAAACACGACCAGATGCACCAAAATCCTGAATTTCATTAGATAAAACTTCAGGATTAATTACAACACCAGGTCCAATCATAACTTTAGCATTTTTATTCAAAAATCCACTTGGAAGCATTCTGACTTTGTAGACTTTGTCACCATCCATAATAGTATGGCCAGCATTTGGACCTGCACCTCCCCTAACTATAATTTTAGGATCGTCTTTAATTGCTAAATATGAAATAATTTTTCCTTTACCTTCATCACCAAAAAATCCTCCAACAACAACAGTGGATGTCATAATTTTAAACATCCATTTCGTTTATTTAAGCTAAAGTATTGTCACATGATTTTATATTCAAGCAACATCAGATTAGATCGATGTCAGAAGATAATTTTGCTGGAAATATTATTGTAAATTTAGCTAGTCTACCAGATTTTCTTCGAACTCCAATTTTAAAAAAAAGAATGATTGAGTTTTTTTCAAAAGATGAATCAGATAAAAAGGAAATTATTTTTAATGCGTTAGAGGCAGGTCCAACGATTCCATTTCTTAATTTTTCAAAATTGTTTAAATCATGGTTAAAAATTGTTGCAAATCTACCAGAAGATCATAGAGAAGGAATGTTTCAAGCATACATTAAACAATCACTATTAGAACCAGAAAAACTAATTGCATTTAATCTAGATGGAATTTTAGAAATGTTTTTGCAATTAGAAGAAAATGAGAAAGAGACCATATCAAAAACAATCAAAAGAATAATTGAGAATCTAAACGAACAAGATAGGAGAAAAATTCTAATTATTATACCAAACAATGCAAAAATTCATTTAAAAATTTAGTTTACTTCAGGCTCATCAGGTTTTCTATTATCTTCATTGGTATAATCAATGATTTCGCCTTCAGGAGACAATACACCAACAAAGATTTTCTCATGTTTTTTTAATAATTTTCTGTGATCAGCCATAGACATATCTAATTTCATTTCATTCATTACCATTATTTGATATTCCTTCCATTCTGCCCAACACTTTGTGCATACAGGATATTTTTCATTAACTGGACCTAATTGTTCAGTATCAGGAATAGATTCTTTACATTTAGTACATATACGACTCATAAAATCAAGAAGAAATTACTCCTTTTATCTTTTTTTGATGTAAAGTAATAATAATTAATGAACAACATTAGATTGTATGAAGATCAAATGTCCAAAATGTAAAGAAAATGCAGAAGTGGCAATGGATTATTCAGTTGTCAAATGTGGTTCATGTGATTTAGATATGAGTTATGGAGAGTATGTAAAATTTGTAGCACATAATCAACCAAGATATTCAGATATTTTAGGAGATTATGCATCTGGTGGCAGCACAGAAGGACATACAGCAGGATCCTTGGATGAATGGGATTAACAAGATGGTAAAATGATTCATCAGATTAAAATAATTACTTTAAGAAATTACTAAACATCATTGGAATTTTTATTAGAAAATATATTAAATCTTGTAGGATTTTTGGTTGGACTTGCAATCGGCATTATGTCATTTGTGGGATTTCGAAATACAGGTAGTCCAACATTATTTAGATTAACAATTGCATTTTTTTCAATTAGTATAGGATTTTTTGTGATTTGGTCAGGATATATGTTAGAAGATTATGTAATTAAATCTGGAAGTATAGATAGAGGAATTCAAACATTAGGAATTGTTATTCAAACTGTAGGATATTTTTTTATTGCATTTTCGCACAGTATCAAAGCATTTTTTCCAAAATCAAATTACTTTAGATCAATAGGAATTTTACCATTTTTCTTAGTATCAACAGTTCAACTAGAACACATTTTCAGATCAATTTCATTTATTTTATTGGTTTATGGTGCAATTGAAACAATATTATCATACAGAGACAATAAAAACAAAGGTGCGGTTTCAGTTGCCTTAGGACTTGGACTTTTAGCATTTGGGGAATTTTTGGGATGGTATTCTTTTGTATTCCCCGAATCAATATTGTACTCAATTTCAATGACAATCAAAATTGCAGGGTTAGTTGCATTATTCATTCCAGTAAGTAAGGTTCCATTAAAGAGGATAAAATTTGATGATGACTTGGATAAAATTTGAGATAGGCTCAAAAATCCAGTGTTGTCAAATTCTTTTATCTTTTTAGTATATACGAAAATATCAATTGTTTCGTATACAGATTTAAGAATAAAAAATACAGAGAAATGGCAGAATATAGAACACAAATGAAAATTATTGGAGATATACTGTCAACAACTAGAGACGACCTTCAAGATGAAGATGGAGCAACAGTAACATATCTAATTAGAAAAGCAAATATTTCTCATTCTAGAATTTCTACAATTTTAAAAACATTAGTTTCACAAGGCTTGTTAGAACAAGCTGATACACAAGGTTCAAACAGATATAAAATTAGTCAATCAGGAAGAGAGTTTCTTCAAGCATATCATTCATTTTCAAAATTTGCAGATAATTTTGGTTTAAATATTTAATTTCCTCTTTTATTAAATTAATACGAATTAGAATAACAAAAAGAAAATAATAATTAAAGAAATAATGAATATTAATTATAATGAAAGTAAATTGCAATGATGAGGGAATTAGAAAATCAGTAGAAATTATTGAAAATGGTGGAGTTATAATATTTCCAACAGATACTGTATATGGAATAGGTTGTAATCCATACGATACAAATGCAGTAAAGAAAATTTATGAAATTAAATCAAGGGAAAAAATAAAGTCATTACCAGTATTAGCAAGTTCAATAGAGATAGTAAAACAAATTAGCATAATAGATGAATTTACTGAAAAAATTATTAAAAAATATTGGCCAGGACCACTTACATTAATTTTAAAATTAAAAGATAAAAATTTGAAAGAATCATTGAATTTAGAAGATAAAATTGCAGTAAGAATTCCAAATTCAGTGTGCACTTTAAAATTATTAAACAAATGCAATTTACTTGTTGGAACAAGTGCAAATGTTTCTGGAGATTCATCATTTACAGATCCTCAAGAATGTATGAAAAATGTCAAAAACTATGATATTTTTGTTGATGGAGGAACAATTACAAGTAAAGGAGAATCCACTATTATTGAAATAGAAAATGAAAAAATTCATGTTATTAGAGAAGGCGCATTAAAAAAAGAGGATATTGTAATTTGATGAATCTAATTGTTACTTGTGCAAGAAATTTGGAAGGAGAAGCTGAGGAAGAGATTATGGATATTTTAGATGAACTAGGAGATCCAGATGTTAAAATTTCTGTCAGTAATATGTCTGGAATTATTACTATTCAAACAAAATTGGATCCTATAGAAGTGGTTAGAAAAATGAAGGAGATCTTATTAGATGAGCCTTGGAGCATAAGGTACTGTTTAAGAGTAATTCCAATTCAAAAAATCGTTGAAACGAATCTTGAGAAAATTGAAGAGTGTATTTCTAGCATTTCAGATAAAATTGAAGACAATGAGTCATATAGAATATTAATTGAGAAAAGAAATTCAGATATTTCAAGTAAAGAAATAATTACAAATATTGCAAATCAAATAAAGAACAAAGTATCATTAGATTTTCCAGATAAAATTATTTTAATTGAGATATTAGGAATCGTCACAGGAATTTCACTCATTAAAAAATCAGACATACTTAGTCTAGAAAAAACTAAACGAAGTATGTCAGAGTAAAATAGAAGCTTTTTCAACTAAAATATCTTCTAGAGGAGTTTTTGAATATACTGAATCAATATGTTTTTTTGAAATATTGAAATGCTTTTTAATAAATGCAGTATGATTTTTCAAAAATAAATTTACACATAATGGAGACAATTCAGAGTACACAGAATTAAAGTGATTTTTATTTCCAATTGCAATTAAAATAAAATTAACAGAAGGTTTCAAACCTACAGAAGAAATTGCATTAGAAATTTGTAATGTGGATGCAAATCTCATCAAAATATCCGTTTCAAGTTTGTTTGATAGTAAAATATTATTTTTTTCTGCATTTATTGAAATCGATAAAATTTTCTTTAAATGAGAAGCATTTAGAACAAAATTACTTGAAACAACTTGGAATTTTAGTTTAGGATATTTTTCCCTTAAATTATCAATAAATTGAATATCAATTTTTTTTTGGGCACAAATTTCAATAATGTGAATTTGTTTCTTTTCAATTTCAAACGTTAATTTTTTTGTGGAACCACCGTGAATAACAGGGATTATGCTTACAACATCACCATCAGAGATTATAGTATCCTTTCCATTCATGGCTGAAGAATCAGAGCCATTAATTGCAATTAAGAGATTTTCAATATCAAGTTCAGAAGTATTACTAGGTTTAATTTTTAATAAATGATCAAGTAATTCATTCACAGATATATCAGATTTTTCAATTTGAAATTGATCAGAATCAAACGATTTTTTTGCACCTCCAACTAACTTTACAGCAATCATATCAACACCTTATTTACAATTTAGAAATTAATATTTAATTAATTATTCAGATTTCTCTTCTACAGATTCTTTTGTAGCAGCAATTGTTTCAACTTCTTCGTTTGTAAGAGTTATTTCTTCAACTGTTTCAGAAATGTCTTCGGATTCTGCAATCTCTAATGAAGAATCTTGTTCCTCATCATTGGAAGAGTCAACATTGTCTTGTTTGTATTGTTCGTTGAGAATTTGTTTTTTATTAAATCGTGTAATGTATCCTGCAACTTTATTTTTCAATCCTTTTGAACGGATAATAGAAACTTGATTTAGTGCTTTTTTATTTTCAGTAAAATCTTCACCGAATTTTGTCTTATGATCATTTAATACTTCAAATGAAAGACGTTTTATTCTATCCACGCATGAATTAACGAGGGGGGTATTTTATACCTATATTCCAAGATAGCGTTTTGTATTTTCTTCTAAAAGACATGACATGTCATCAAATGTTTTTTCAAGAACTTTTGAGGCACAAAAAATGACGCTAGGGATAAAGCTGATCTGTCCAGATTTCATTTCAAAACATCTGGAAAATCTAACAGGTCCATCAGTCTCAACAAGAATTTTTGATTCATTAGCTTTTGACAATAAACTTTGTTTGTCATTTGCATAAATCATTACGGGGCCAAACGATACAAAAAAATCCATATCCATGGCTTTTTGAAGTTGTTTTTTACTGCCATCAAACCAATGTAGTAAAGCATGTTTTGTATCATATGAAGTCATTATTTCAAAAACATCATCAAGACTTTTTCTGGAATGAATTGAAACAGGTTTATGAAATTTTTCTGCAGATGAAAGTAAAGATTCAAAGACATGGATTTGTCTCTGAGTATCATCATTATTTTTACAATAAGTAGGATCTAATCCTATTTCACCTATTCCAGAAATTACATTTTGATTTAATTCTATTAAATCATTAATTTTTTCAAGATCATTATCATTTGCACATTCAGGATGGATTCCAATAAAAGGTAAAACAAGATCACTTTTTTTTGATAAAGATAGCGTTGAGATTGAATTTTCAAAATTCATAGAAACACAACATGCTTTAATTTTGAGTGAATCCATTTGAGTTAAAATGAAATCAATTTCAGGTAAATATACAGAATCAGATAGATGTATGTGAGAATCAAATAACCATGTCATAATCTAATAAATTTTGAATGTTGTCTGTATAAATCGATTCCTTAGTGATATTTTTTCACTCATTAAGTTTTTTCACAAAAAAGAGAAACAAAAATTATGAAATCTTCAGAATTAGGATTATCAGCAATGTATAGAATATTAAAAAAATCTGGTGCTGAAAGGGTTAGTGATGAATCTGCAGATGAATTAAGAAGAATCATAGAAGATATTGCTGAAGATATTGCAAAAAATGCTGTGGATATGGCATCACATGCAGGTAGAAAAACAATCAAAGCTGAAGATGTAAAATTAGCTTCAAAATCATTTACTAAATAATAATCTAAAGAGTTTAATTGTTCATTTCGTGTTTTTCAAAACGGTACTCTGGCAGAACGGTTATGCGTGAGCCTGCAAAGCTTATACAAGGGGGTTCGACTCCCTCGGGTACCTTTATTCTACAATTACCTGAGCAAACATCCAAGGATGTAATTCGCAAAAGTAATCGAATGTACCGATTTCATCAAAAGATAATGTGTAATACTGATATGGATCTAAATAACCACTATCAAAAAGTTCAGTAGGTTCTCCATAAAATCCTGAGGTTACAGTATGAAAAGCAGAATCTTCATTCAACCAGGTAACAGAACCTCCTTTTTCTACAATAATTTTCGATGGGATATAACAAATATCTTCAATATCACATCCAGGACGTGAAACCTTTGTTGGTATTATAACATCAGCATCCATCATTTCTTCAATTTGTAAACTAGTTTCTTTAGAGTTAATTTCTTCAGAAATGATTTCTTCAGAATTTAATCCAGAAAAGGATAAACCAATTACAGTTACAGATATTCCAAAAATTATTGCCAAAGTGATTATTTTTTTTATCATTTCATTTCACATCCATTTGAGAGTTATTACACAATTACCTAATTCTCTAAATATATAATACATTACAAAAATCAATGTCACAAAATCCCAATGGCCTATTAGAATACATTCCAGGTTCACATGCACTATTGGTACAGAAAAATTCGAGCCCACCTTTAGAAGGATTTACAGAAAATATCAAAGAAAATATTCATGAGTATGCAGAAGATTCAAAAAGTGAAGTAGAAAAAGGAAATAAATTCCTTCAATGGATTTTGACAAGAGTTTTTGAGGCTACAGAAGATGATGCCGCAGATGCAATTGTTGATGGTGCAAATGATTTAGGGATTGATGCATACCTACCGGTGGATTTTTCAGATAATACTGTTAGATTATTTCAATCAAAATATGGAACATCACATTCACTTGAAGCAATTGCAAAATTCAAAGAGGATGCAAAAAGATTACTTGCAAAAGACATTACAAAAATGAGACCAGAATTAGCTCAACTTGTTACAAAAATCAAAGAAAAAAATCTAAAAATAAAATGTTGTTATGTTACAGATCAAAAAGTAGATTATGAAGATGACTTAGTAGAAATAATTGATGAAGAAAAAATTATTCAAAAATTATGGGATAGAATAAAAAAACCAGCTGCAGGAAAAAAATCATCAATTAAGTTAGAAAGAATGCTTAGACATGAAAATACCATTTTAGGAATTTTAAAACTCCGTGAATTAACAGATTTTGTGAGTAAAAATCGAGATTATGTTTTTGAATCAAACATTAGACAATGGATGCAATTTAAGACTACAGTAAACAAAGGATTAAGAGATACTTTACAAACAAATCCAGGAAAATTCTTTTTTTATAATAATGGAATTACAATTGTAGTTAGTGATTTTACAGAATTAGGAGAAAATATGATTGAACTTTTTGCTCCACAAATTGTTAATGGTGCACAAACATCAAATTCAATTTTAGATCATTCAAAGAGAACAAAAAATATGGATGGTTCAATGACAGTCACAATAATAAAAGCTGATGATGAACAAGAGCAGAACAACATTACAAAATATAGAAATTCTCAAAATTCAGTTAGAGGAAAAGATTTAGTTTCATTAATGGATTTTCATAAATCAATTAAGTCACAATTAAAAAATTGTGGATATTTTTATGAAATCCAAGCAGGTTCGTTTGATACAAAATCAAAATCAAAACAATTAGAATATGCTGGTGATGTAGCCTACAATAATTATCTTCCAGATAATCATAAAAAAGTCATTGTTGCAAAAGATGCAATTCAATCACTGGTTGCAGGAATTGAACAAAGACCTACTGAGTCATACAGTTCACCATCTCAGTTTCTTCCAAGAGGTAGCAAATATGATCAAATTTTTAATGATAATCTAAAAGATGATTATAGAATTATACTGTATCCATATCTTGTAAAAGAATTTGCAAAAAAATCTTTGAAATATGGTAAACAAGGAGGTCATAAAACAAAAAGATATGCAACACTATTCTTTGTGGCTGTTTATTTTAGAATATTACATAAAAAAATTTTAGAATCTAAAGGAGATTTTAAATCAGATATTAGAAAATTAGAACCAATTTTTCATAGTTTTAAGCTAAATAATAGAATTTTGAAACTAACAGATGTAATTGTGACAAAATTTCTAGAAGATACAGTAGTAGATGATGAAATCGAGTTGGCAAATACAAAACATAATTTCTTCTCCCAACATGTTTGGAATGATACAATGCTCAGAGTAATAGATAAGAAAATCAGACAAGAAGAAGATGAAATAATAGCACTTAGAAAAATTTCAAATAATTTATTTTGATAAGAAAGGCAGTAGCCTAACCAAGTAAAAATCTTGCAGGAGGTTTACATTGGTTAAACTAGCTACCTGATTTAATGAGAAATATGTAATATTTAACATAATTTTCTTAATTATCAAGAATCTAGTATGTTTTTTATATTGATAAAAAATAGAAAAAAACGAATTGGGTTCAAAAGAAAAATGTACCATGTGTGACGAAAAAGTGCAACAACGATACATGCCTATGCAAGAATGGGGAATCAAAGGACCATTATGTGGAAAATGTTATTCAAAATTAGTTCACGAACATTATCCAGGGGATCACATCAGAGTTAACAAAGATTTAGATTAATTTTATTCTGTCTTTGAAAATTTATTCACATTAAAACAATTCCATACAAGAGGATCATCTTTGACATCTTTTTCTTCTAAAAATTTGATATCAGTTATAGTTTTTTTTCTTTTCAATAAATTCACTTGAAAAGTAGAAAATACTTTACAACTACAATCATTGTATAAACAGACATCATCATCACCCTCATCATGATCTTGTGCTTCATGACCACAACTACACGAATCATTTTTTTTGGCATCCTTTAGAGATTTTTGTGTATAAACTCCTAATCTAAGATATGCTTCGCCACCATGACCCTTTTTGAATCGTTCATAATGTTCAGATTTTGGCAATATTTTGAAAAAAGCTAAATTTGTGTCAGGTTTTTGGGAATCAGATCCCATGATAAACCAATAATCATTTTCCATTTCAACAAATCTGATTTTAATTGAGGGATCTACCCACCAATGAATAGTATCATGCCAAAGGGAAGCAGATTGTTTTCTATCAGCAATTAAAGGAACTACATTCATTCTAAGATCATAGTATCTATATGCAACGCCCACAAAATCATCATACCAAGGTATTGGTGATTGAGAAGACATTATACAAAAATGCAAGAGGAGCTTATTTATCTGATCTGAATAAATTGTAATACCCTTATATCTGAGTTTTTCATTATACACCACATGGTAGCTTACAGAACTAGTATGCAAATTGTAGCAGATCTGTTGACAGTCACCCAATTATCAGGTCAAGAAGGCATCAAAACTACATCACTTCTAACTAAAGCAAATTTATCACATTCTAGATTATCAAAATTTTTGAATAACTTAACAGGTGCTGGTCTAATTAACAAAATTGAATATGATGGAAAAAATACATTTGTCATTACATCGAAAGGTAGACAATACTTAGAATCATATGTTAATTTTTCAAGTATTGCAGAATCATTTGGTTTAGAACTTTAATTCTATTTCTTTTTAGATCTTTTTCTTTTAGCATTAAGTTTCTCTCGTGCTTTTTTATCTTTGTATCCACCGTAGAAAAGAATGAAGATTATTCCTCCAATAGAACCATAAAATAGTGGAAGTAGTGGTTGTTCGCGTATTTCTCCACTCATTGGCGAAACCCAAGCAATTGGAATTCCCACAACCATGAAAATTAAGATGACTGTAAGATACTTGTCCATATCTTACCTATTTTACAAAACCATATATCTTTTTGATTCCAGAGAATAGAGTAGAAAAAGATGGCAAAATTACTAGAAATGATAGGATTAGTACTTATCTCAATTATGATTTTAGGATTTGTCGGAGCATTAGATACACTGATACCACTTGGTATTGAGAACGGATTATCACCATTATTTTGGGGATGTGCTGGTGGAACTCTCATAATTATCTTGTATAGAAAAAGAAAAAGAAAACAAGCAGGCCTAGAGTAAAAATTATTTTACAAAAAATTATCAAATGATCAATAATTAATCAACCGACAGATCTATTAAGGAGCATTTTGAAAAAGTAAAAGGGATTATGACAGAACAAACAAAACAATGGTGGATAGGTTTAGGTAAAGAATTAGAAATAGATATTGAAACATTAGATGAATAATCCAATAATTTTTCCAAAAAATTTTAGAATTGAATATAATATGAAAGCCTTGAACGGGATCTGAACCCGCGACCTACTGATTACGAATCAGGTGCTCTACCAGGCTGAGCTACCAAGGCACGTTTGGATTTATCCATCAGAGTTAATAAAAAGCCTTTCCGACTTTGAATAATTGAAAAAAACAATTTCAGGTATAAGAGGAATTTTTGGAGATGATCTTGATCTAAAAGACATAATTGAATTCACTAATAATTTTTCAGTATTAATAAAATCAAAAAAATGTGTAGTAGGAAGAGACACTAGACCTTCTGGAAAAATAATTCAAGAAACAGTTAGTGCAGTTCTAATGAAAAATGGAATTGATGTGTTTGATTTAGGAATGGTGCCAACTCCGGTAGTATTTAGAGAATCAAGAAAATATGGTGCAGGGATAATAATTTCTTCGTCCCATAATCCAATAGAATGGAATGGTATGAAATTCATTTTAGAAGGAAGAGGGATAAACGAAGGAGAACTCCCCAGCATAATTAATCACCAAAAAATTTTAAAATCAAAAATTGGTCAAATTAAGAAAATAAAATCAACATATGTGGAGGATGCTAGAAAAATCATTGGTAATGTTACAAATTCACCAAAAATTGTAATAGATAATGGAGGAGGTGCTGCAAAATATTTTGCAGAAAACCTGTTAGAATGCATTGGATGTAATGTAGAAATGATTAATCAAGAACTTTTAGATTGTTCTAGAGGTCCAGATCCCACATCAGATGAATTAGTTGAGTTGAGTAATGCTACAAATAATAAAGAAATAGGATTTGCATTTGATCTTGATGGAGATCGTTTAGTAGTTGTAAGAAATGGTAAGAAACAGAGTCCAGATGTTACATTAGGTCTAGGGGTTGCAAAATCATTAGAATTAGGATACAAAAAATTTGTTTTAAGTTTAGACACAAGTGTGTCAATTGAAAAATTCATCAAAGAGAAAGGCGGAATAGTTGTAAGATCAAAAGTAGGTGAAGCAAATGTTATTGAAGACATGATAAAAAATAATTCTCAAGCTGGTGGAGAAGGAAGTAGTGCAGGATTTATTTTACCAGAATTTAATTATTGTAGAGAAGGAATTCTTACAAGTGGTTTGATATCATCAATGTTAAAAAATCCAGAATTTTCTGAAATAATTAATTATATGGAAAATTATTTTCAAATTCGAGAAATAATAAGAGTAAATACAAAATTTCATGATAAAATAATTGAAAATATAAAAAATAATTTACTAAAAAAATATTCAGAAGTAGATACACGAGATGGTGTTAAAGCAATTATAGATGAAGATACATGGATTTTGATCAGAAAATCAAATACCGAAGATATCATTAGAATTTCAGGAGAATCAAATAATGAAGAAAAATGTAAAAATATTATTAAAGACACTACACAAATGGTAAAAGAAAATTATGACAAAATTAGATGAACTTAAAATAATTAATATTTTTCAAAAAAAATTAGGAAATAAAAAATTTATTTCTGAAGATGTTGAAAAATTTACCTTAGGGAATACAAAAATTATAGCAAAAACAGATACCATGGTACAAAGTACAGACATACCAAATAAAATGGAATTATCTGCGGCTGCACGAAAAAGTGTAATTGCATGTGTAAGTGATTTTGCATGTAAAGGAGTAAAACCAGAATATGGAATAATTTCAATTAATCTACCTAAATCAATTTCAACAAAAAAAATTACGAATATTGCAAATGGATTTAAAAATGCATGCAAAGAATACGATATTGCAATAATTGGAGGAGATACAAATGAAGGTAAAGAAATTGTCTTTAACGTTTGTATTTTTGGAAATTCAAACAAAATTGTTACTAGAAAAGGTTCCAAAAAAGGAGATTTGATATTTACCACAGGCCCATTTGGTTATACGTCAATTGGATTAGGAATTTTATTGGGAAGTAATAACAAAACAAGCAATTTCATAAAAAAATCTGTCAGAGCCGTAACAAATCCACATCCAAGGCTAAAATATGGTTTAAAAAATAAAAAATATTTTTCAGCATCAATGGATTCCAGTGATGGCTTATCTACTACATTAAATGAAATGGCAAAACAAAGTAAAAAAAAATTTATTGTTAATAAAATACCAACTAATAGAGATTTAGAAGATTACTGTAAAAAACAGAAAAAGAATTTGAACTCAGCAGTTTTTCATGGAGGTGAAGAATATGAATTTGTATTCACAGTACCTTCAAAATTTAAAAAAATTATAATTAAAAATGCAAAATTATTGAAAACACCAATTTTTGAAATTGGTTATGTAACATTTGGAAATGGAGTATATTTAGAAAACAAAATGGGTGAAACCAAATTGAATGATTTGGGGTGGAAGCATTTTAAATAATTATTCACCAAAAGTAAAATCTCTTTCAACATTATTTACAATATTAAAAATGGATTCAGTTGGTAAAACGGAAACACATTCTTTCATCCACAGATCATCAAGATATAACAGTCGTTTCTTATCATCTTCTAAAAGTTCATCGGGATTTGAATTGGGATATAGTGTGTGCATTCTATATCCTTCATTTGCAATTTCTTGACATTTTTTTTCTACAGGAGATAAAATCACATCGTTGATCGAGCTAAGAGATTGGATTAAAACAGAACCCAATAAAGCAGCCGCAACAGCAACAATAATTACCAAAAAAATAATTGAAGCCATAAAAATAATTAAAAATCATAGTATATCAACAATGAATGATTTTATGCCAAGTGACCAAAATCAAATGATTTCAAGAAATCAATGTTTTTTAAACCCTTTAAGATCTGGTAAACATTGTCAGAAATAGAGGCCGAAGTAGAAGCACCAGTTGAAACAACTGAGGCAGTAGTTGAAACAACTGAGGCAGTAGTTGAAACAACTGAGGCTAAAAAAGAAGGCCCTGAAAAATGGGGAATTGCTCATATTTACAGTAGTTATAACAATACAATTATTCACATGACAGATCTCACAGGTGGTGAAACAGTTGCCATCAGTTCTGGTGGAAACCATGTTAATGCAGACAGATACGAATCATCACCATTTGCTGCAATGAAAGCTGCAAATGCAGTAGTTGAATCTACAAGAACAAAAGGGTTCACAGGATTTCACATTAGAGTTCGTGCAGTTGGAGGAGTTGGTTCAAGAGTTCCAGGTCCAGGTGCACAAGCAGCTATCAGAGCACTTGCAAGAGGCGGATTTAAAATTGGAAGAATTGATGATGTAACACCAATTCCTCACGATACTACCAGAAAGAAAGGTGGTAAAAGAGGAAGAAGAGTTTAGTTAATAGAATTTACTTTAACGTTACAACCTCTAGCAGCAAAATAATCACTCATAAATTTAGTAAATTTTCCTGCATCATCATTATATTGATATTTTGCAAGAATGTCAGAAAATTTTTCAGATATACTAATTTGAAAATTTGACTTGAATTCTAATTTAAAAAATGTCCAACCAAATTTTGATGAAGGTTCACTAAGATTATAGCTAGCATAACAACTCAAAAGACTTTCCATGTGAGAAAGGTGTTTTTTTATACAGAGTAGATCATCCAAATAATTTTGTGTACCAATTTCTAGAGTAATACTCATTCTACATCATCTTTAGATTTGTTACTAAGTTTATCTGTTAAAGAAACAAACTTTCCATCTTGTTGAATGTTAATTTTAGTATCCATCCTTACATTTAATCCAATTGAACGAAACAATCCTAATAATTTTCCACCATCAAGATTTTCAGTAATTTCTCCATTTTTGATTAATTCATATAATTTATCAATGATCATTTTAGTTTCGTTTGGAAACTGAGATTCAGCATTTGTCAAAACTTCCAATCCCCTAAATCCGAGTTGTTTAATCAATATATCTCTAGGATTAACAGTTTTTTCTTTAGATGGTTCTGGAGTTTCAACAGAGTCATCTCGTGAAGAAATATTTTTTTGCATTTCAGCTAAACGTTTAGCTTGTAATCTCTGAAGTTCAGAATCATCTTCACTCAACCTTTAATCACACCTACATGTAGCAATATTGATGTTATATCCGTTCTTACATAATTTACTGTTCATTACAAAAACTAGTTAGTTAGAATTAATCCTCTGGTCGTTCGCCCGAAGGTGCCATTTTCACTAGTTTTGGATCAAATCGTGCTTGGATGTCTACCAGATCTTGTTGTTCTTCCATGACTTTGTCAATGTTTTTGTAGACTGTTGGTACTTCATCTAAGCCAGCTGATAGAAGAGTGACTCCTTTGTTTGCAAGGATCTTGTTTGCATCTTCCCAGTTTAGTTCTCTGTGCGCCCGTTTCCTCGACATTACTCTTCCAGCACCGTGAGCAGCAGAATTAAGTGATTCAGGTTGTCCTTTTCCTTTAACAACATAAGCAGGTGACGCCATTGAACCTGGAATGATTCCTAAAACATTTTTTCCGGCAGGTGTTGCACCTTTTCTATGAACGATAAGTTCCTCACCATGATGTGTTTCTTTCCATGCAAAATTGTGATGGTTTTCAACATCAAGTAAAACATTAGAACCCAAGTGGTTTGTTACATGTTTATGGATACAAGCATGATTTGCTTTTGCATATTTTCCCATTAGTTCCATTGCATCCCAGTATTCTTCTCCTTCTTCGGTATCAAGATCAAGCCATGCTAAATGTTTCAAACGATCCGGAAGTTCATGGTGCATTTTCATTGCTAGTTTTGAATAGTGGTCGGCAACTGCTGCACCGACACCTCTACTTCCGGAGTGAGACATGAGTGCTAAGTATTTTCCTGGATTTATCCCAAGATTTTTTTCTTTAATTGTAATGGGTCCAAATTCTACGAAATGATTACCTGATCCTGATGTCCCTAACTGTGAATGAGCTTTACCTTTCAATTTTTTTGTGATAGGAGATACATCCCAGTCTTCATCTATGACAGAATGTTCTCGTCGATCTTTGAATTTTGCTCCTACTCCAAACTTTGTTTCAGTCTCTATTGCTTTGGTTAACTGTTCCATTCCGGATTCATTTTCAAGCATTTCGGGTGGAAGATCCAAGACGGATAGTTTTACTCTGCACGCGATATCAACACCTACGGCATATGGAATTACTGAATTACGAGTTGCTAAGACTCCTCCAATGGGTAAGCCGTAGCCAATATGGGAATCTGCCATGAGTGCTCCTGATTCTGATATTGGTAGTTCACATGCATTCTTCATCTGCTGCTGAGCTTCTTCCATACAGGTACCCCACTGCTTGAATTCTGCGGGTTTATCTCTAAGTGGTTTGTTTTCCATCTTCCTACAGAAGACTAATCATCACAGGGATATTAGATATTTGTCTTGTATGAATTTCGTCACTACTAATTTAAACTACAATTGCATCAAAAGTAATTTAAAATTGATCAGATACAATTGTAGCATATGTTAGATAAAGCAACAATTACACAAAAAGCAAATCAATTACTTGCAGAATTAAGAGCAAATCCAGATTGGGCAATTGATGAAAAAAATTTCAAACAAGGTTATTTGAAAGCTTTAGAATGGGTATTGTCAGATACAGGAATTAAGCAATAATAGAGGAAAATTCTCATCAAAAGGATTCTCATTAGTGGTTAATCATATAATGATCGCAATAACGAATGAAAAAACAAGTAGATTTATTTTCTAATATACAATTACCAAAATGTTGGCAATTTTACCTATTGATAATGGTCGTTATGGGACCAAAGAAATGATGGATATTTTCAGTGAACAGAAAAAAGTAGATTATCAATTAGAAATAGAAGGAGCTGCTGCAATTTCTCAAAGTGAAATTGGAATGATTTCAAAAAAAATAGGTAAAGAAATTCACAGAGCTGCAATGTCAGGTAAAATTACTGCAAAAAGAATTAAACAATTGGAAGCAAAAAGTGATCACGATACAGCAGCATTAGTAGAATCACTAAGCGAGAAATGTTCTAAAAATGCAAGACCATGGATTCACTATGGCCTAACAAGTAATGATTTAGTTGATACAAGTAATTCCATGCAAATGAGGGATGCATTACAAATTATTGAACCTAAAGTTGCAAAAATGGCATCAATTCTTGCAAAAAAATCTGTGAAATATGCAAAGATACCAGCAGTAGGTAGAACTCATGGACAACATGCAAGTATCATTTCATTTGGATTAAAATTTGCTAATTGGGCAGCAGAAATGGCAAAACATGTAGAACGTATTGAAGAAATTAAAAAGAGAATTTTAATTTGTAAAACACTAGGAGTTGTTGGAACAGGTTCTCTAATGGGTGCAAAATCACTAGAAGTACAACAAAGAGCTGCAAAGAGATTAAAATTATTCCCAGCAGAAGTTACAACACAAGTTGTACCTAGAGAAAGATATGCGGAATATGTATTTGAATTAGCATTAATCGGAGCAACATTAGAAAAAATTGCAATAGAAATTAGAAATTTACAAAGAACCGAAATTGGAGAAGTTGCAGAACAATTCAAAAAAGGTCAAATGGGAAGCAGTGCAGTTCCTGTTAAAAGAAATCCAATAAAGAGTGAACGAGTATCATCATTATCAAAATTAGTAAGAAGTCAAGTTGCATTATCTTTTGAAAACATTCCATTATGGCATGAACGAGATCTTTCAAATTCAGCTAATGAAAGATTTGTCATTCCAACTGTATCAATCTTGGTAGATGAAATGCTAGAAACAATGACTAGAATTATTTCAAATTTGATGGTAAATGAAAAAAGAATTGTAGATAACTTGTACATTACAAAAGGACAGATTTTTGCAGAATTTGTTTTAGAGGCACTCATCAAAAAAGGAATTCCAAGATTTGTTGCATATAGAGATGTACAAAGAGTTGCATTTGAGGCAAATGATAAAGGAATGTTGTACAAAGATGCAATTAAAAACGATAAAGCATTTACTTCAAAATTAACAAATAATGAAATCGATGCAATCTTTTTACCAGAAAAACATCTTGGAGCATCACCAAAAATTATTAGTAATGTAGAAAAATCAGTTCATAAAACTGTAAAAAAATTTATCTAGTTTTCAGTAAGGATTTATGAATTTTAGAACCATATTGTAATGCTTTTTTTCTTTTACTACAAGAAATTTCAGGAACACCAACATCACTAGCTAATTTGCGTATGATATGCTTACGATATAGATCATCAGAACTATGAATTTTTTCAGTAATAGGAACAGTTTTGGCATATTCAATAAATTTAGCAGATAGTAGGGGTTGTAGAATTTTTACATCAAACTCTGAAGCAATAACATTGACAGCTTTCATCATTTTTAATTCATTTTCTAATTTTGAATCCATGACCTCATTAATTTTAGTTTGACCACCAACAAAGGCTTCACGATAGGCATTATATCCACAAAATAATTCATCAATACCATTACCAGTAATTACAACATCAAGATTCAAACTTTTTGCAAGTTTTGAAACATAATGGAAAGCGATACAATTTTCATTCCAAGATAAATTATCAGTATCAATCACTTTGTGAATGTCAGTAGTAATTTTAGGAAATGTTTCAGGATCAATCTCTAAAACATGGTGGGAATAATTTAGAAATTCATTTACCTCTTTGGAAAATATAATGTCATGAGATTCAGAAAATCCAATTGTAAGTAAAACTACATCAAAACCCATATCTGTACAAATTTTTGATACTAATGTGCTATCAACACCACCAGAAAAAGCAATACCTATTTTCTTTTTAGGAACCACTTCAGAAATAGAATTTTGAATATTTTTCAATAAAATTTGATTAGTTGATTCCATGTACCCTCATGAAATATCAAAATAAATTTTACATATATTTCCATAAACTATGTGTGCTTAAAGAAAATAGTCTTAAACACGGTAATAATTAACAATTTTACTGAATAATAAAATGGAGCCTGAAGATGTTTTTAAAAAAAGAAATTTATCAAAAGTTGACTTTGAATATGAAGAATTAATTGGAAGAAATTTTTCAAATACAAATTTAAAAAATGTTGATCTTAAAAATAGAGATATTCATAATGCTAATTTTAGTGGAGCTGATTTAAGCGGTTCCAATTTGAGTGACACGATATTATTTAATGTGAAATTAAGAGGAGCAAATTTACAAAATACAAATCTAAGTAATGCAAAACTTTGGGATACAGACATGTATGGTGTTGATCTAACAAATGCCAATATCAGTGGAGCTGATTTATTTTATGCAGATTTAAGAAATGCAGATTTAGCTAACACAAATCTAAGTAATGTAAATTTAAGACATACAAATTTTGATGGGGCTACATTTAGCTCAATAGATTTCACTAATGCCAATTATGATGTAAAAACATTAGATACAATTTCAAAAGACATTAAATCAATTTTAGAAATGCAAGGTAATCTATGGTAAGAATGGCGTATCAATCTTTTAATTTAGCAAACTCTTAAAATTAGTATGATGAGATTATCAGAGACAGAAATCACAGAAGAATTAAAAAAAATAGAGGGATGGGCTATTAAAGATAATAAATTGCACAAAGAATTTCAATTCGATAGTTTCAATCAGGCATTTGGATTTATGACAAGAGCTGCCATGGAAATTGAAAAAATGAATCATCATCCAGAGTGGTTCAATGTGTACAATAGAATTACAGTAGATTTAACAACACATGATGCAGGCGGTATAACAAATAACGATATCAATCTTGCTAGAATTTTAAATTCCTTAGTTTAATCATCGAAAAAATATTCAGGCACATTACAGAATTTATATAATATCCATAGCCAAAAAATTTTACATGACTACAAACCCTACAATTATTGATTCAGATTTCAAATATATCGATAAAAAAGGAAATTTGCTTAAAACAAGAACGGAGTTAACAGTTGCTCAAATGCTCACATTTTTAGAAAATGAATATCAATACAATTATGAAATTAGTCTAAAAAATGGAACAAAAGTCAAAATTGATTTTAAAACAGAAAAAGGATTAATCGAAGTTATTGATAATGATAAAGATATTGAAAAATACAGACAACTCAAAGAAGACTTTCCTGAAGAAAAAATAATGGCAATAGGTCATGCAAAATATACTGCACAAATTAAAGAATTACAAGACATAGTATTTTATGAAAAAACACCTCAAACGGGTTCAATATTTTTAGATGATGCATCATTTGCATTTGATTATGCACATATTCTTCCATTAGTTGAAAAATGTTCTATCTTACATGGACATACGTCTTCAGTAATGGTAGAATTAGTAGGACAAATGAAAAATAATTTGTTAGTTGATTTTGGAATAGCAAAAAAAATCATTAAAGAAGTGATTAATGATTTTGATCATAAATTTTTCATTAATAGAAAATATCTTAAAAAAGAAGACGATACACATTATCAAATTAGTTTTGATGGACCAAAAGGAATGTTTGACTTACAAGTCCCAAAACATACAACATATCTTCTTGAAGGAGAAGCAACAGTTGAAAATCTCTCAAGTGAAATTATTAAATTATTAGCTCCAAAAATGCCTGAAAACGTGGAAGCAGTCGGAGTTTACATTTACGAAGGATACAACAAGGGTTCTCACATAATTTCCAACATCGAAAGATAAAAAATGGAACCTAAAATTTCAGAAAAAGCATGGAATCCAGAATTAGAAAAAAATATTCTAAAACAGTGGGAAGAGAACAAAGTTTATGATTTTACACCTAAAGAAGATAATTTTACAATAGATACACCACCACCATATCCATCAGGTAGACCATGGCATATTGGTGCAGCAGCACATTACTCTCAAATAGATATGATTGCACGTACAGCAAGAATGGCTGGAAAAAATGTGTATTTTCCAATAGGTATCGATAGAAATGGATTACCAGTTGAGCTCTATACTGAAAAGAAGCACAAAATAAGAATGAGGGAAACAGAACGGGGAGAATTTCTTAATTTGTGTAGAGATGCTTTAGATGATTTAGAAGCAGAAATGATTCTAATCATGAAAAGTTTAGGAATTAGTGGCGATTTTGAAAATTACTATAGAACAGATTCAGAAGAATATAGATCATTAACACAATCAACTTTCATTAATTTATGGAAGAAAGGAGAAGTTTATCTTGCAAATAGACCAAACAACTATGATTGGGTTTCAGGAACCACAATTGCAGATGCTGAAATAATTTATGATGATTTACAAACAAAACTTGTTTACATGAAATTTAAAATTAAAGATACAGATAAAGAAATTATTATCGCAAGTACAAGACCAGAATTACTTTGTGCATGTAGAACAATTATTGTTAATCCAGAGGATGAAAGATATTCAGAATTTATTGGTAAAAAAATAATTGTGCCAATCACTAACGTAGAAGTAGAGTTATCAACACATCATTCAGCAAAACAAGAATTTGGTTCAGGTGCAGTAATGGTTTGTAGTTATGGTGATCAAAATGATGTTGCATTATTTAGAGAATTACAATTAGAAGAAATAGTTGCTATTGGACTAAATGGAAGAATGACCGATGTTGCAGGTGATTATGCAGGATTAAAACCAAAACAAGCAAGAACAAAAATCATAGAAGATTTAGAAAATAGAGGATTTGTTGAAAAAATTGAGGATATTGTTCATAGAACTCCAATTTCAGAAAGAAGTAAAACTCCAATTGAAATAATTCCTATGGAAGAATATTATCTCAAACAAAAAGATAAAATTGAAAAAATGAAAGAAGTTGGAAAAGAAATTACTTTTCATCCTACAATGCACAAACAAATTTTGATGAATTGGTTAGAATCAATCAATATTGATTGGCCAATCTCAAGAAGAAGATTTTATGGGACAGAAATTCCAATTTGGTATTGTAAAGAATGTTCAGAACCACATGTTCCGGAACCTGGAAAATATTATAGACCATGGAATGAAAAATGTCCAATTACCAATTGTACAAAATGTAATTCTAGTGAATTTATTGGTGAAGAAAGAACATTTGATACATGGATGGATTCTAGTGTATCACCGTTATTCATAAGTAAATTTAGTAGAGATGATGAATTTTTCAAAAAAGTTTATCCTGCTACAATTAGACCTCAGGCAAAAGATATTGTGAGAACCTGGTTGTATTACACATTATTGAGATGTGAAGAATTAACAGGAGAAAAACCATGGTCTGAAGCTTGGGTTATGGGATATGGATTAGATGAAAAAGGAATGAAAATGAGTAAAAGTAAAGGTAATGCAATAGATCCATTACCAGTAATTGAAAAACAAGGTGCAGATACTTTTAGATTTTGGAGTGCCAGTGAGATTAACCACGGATATGACTTTAGATGTAATGAACAAAAAATTGACTCAACCAAGAAATTTTTAAGCAAATTGTGGAACGTATCCAGATTTTTATCAAGTTTTCCAGTTATTGATTCAGGAGTTCCAACTGATACAGACAAATGGATTTTATCAGAATTAGACAAATTAGTAAAAGAATGTAAAAAAGGATATGAAGAATATAATTTCTTTATTCCAGCAGTTGCAATTAGAGAATTCACATGGAATGTATTTGCTGCACACTACATTGAAATGGTAAAAGCAAGAGCATATGGAATTGATTTTTCAGATGAGGAAAGAGATGGTGCAATATTTACACTTCATAAAACCTTATCAACGATTCTAAAATTATTAGCACCAATTACTCCATTTATTACTGAACATCTTTGGAAAACATTGTATTCCAATGAGAGCATTCATCAACAAAAACAAGTTGATTTTGAAAATATAGAGGAACAAACAGAAATAACTAAAGCAATATCAGAATTTAATTCTAAAGTTTGGAATGAAAAGAAATCTCAAAATTTGTCACTAAAAGATTCAATCAAAATAGACATTCCAGAAATTTTACAACCATTCAAAAAAGATTTGAAATCAATGCATAATTTGTTAGATTAAAAGGAAAAATATAGATAAAATTAGCACTAGAAGAATAAAATATTAGTTTTAAATATACCAAAAAAGTTTTTTGAATATTGACAAAAGAATACGAAAGTTTCTTAGATGAATTAAAAATTCAATGTCCAGAATTACCTCAAGGTGATGTTAAAAATATCACAGATGATTCAGGATTGTCTACATTAGATGACTTTACAAAGGCTAATTTTGTTAATTTTGAGGCAAAAAGAGAGGACCTCTATAGATTAAGTATGGATATTGAAGCATATGCAGTAAAAAATTATGATCCACTACTTGCTACATTTGAAACTGAAGCACTTTACAAATATGTCCAAAAAAGATATACGGAAATTTTGAAAAAAATTCCTCATGCTTGGGTAATAGGTGGTTTTGATGATCCATTTTTGATTCCACCTGATTCAGTTCCACCAACAGCAGAAATTCTAAGTTGTTTAGATACTAACATTGAAAAAATGTGGATTGTTGTTACTAAAGGACCAAATGGCCCATTTGGTTTAGTTGCAGAGGATTTAGGCGGAGATAAATTCAGAGGATTCTTTACAATGGATTCAAAAATTATTGAAAAAGTAATAGATATTATTAACAACACAATGCGTATTGAAATTAACTTTTCAAAAGTTTAATAGAAAATTTTTTTTGAAAATATAAGAAAATAATTAAAAAAAATTAAAATTAGTTATGTCTTGGTGTTGCAGTTCCAGTCACTTTAACAATTTGTGGGTCTGCGCAGACTTTTTCTATATGTCTTATTCCCATTAAGCCTGAAAAGATAACTCCATCTCCCCACTTGTTTGTGGAAATTTCTATTGGAAATTTATCTCGGGCTTCCTCTTGTTTTATGTGAAGATCTACACCTTGTTCATATGTTACATCAAGATGAACATGTGGTATATCTGGACCGACATATTTTTTCAAATTTATCTCAAATAACATTACTCGAATTAGCAATTCCGTATCAATTTTGGGATGAGTGTTTTTGATCTGTTCAAAAAACTGCTCAAAATATGGTGCTATCGAGCCGGTTGTAGTTTGTTCTGTCATGTACCTTCTTGAATTTTATTATATTTAATTGGTAATAAACCTGTAATCTAGTGCCAAAATTATACCCAATAGGGATAATCCTCTATTATTCAATTAGTTTTTCAAAGTATTTGTAAGATTTACAAAATATTTGTGTAGTGAAATATCACTTGTCAATTCAGGATGAAATGCAACTCCAATAATATTATTTTTTTTAATTGCAACAATTTTTTCATTAAATTTTGATAAAACTTCAACATCTGAACCCACATCAGAAATCGCTGGGGCTCTAATGAATACACCATTGAATGAAGGAATTCCAATAGAGTTTAGAGAAATATCAGATTCAAAAGATTCTCTTTGACGGCCAAAAGAATTTCTTTCTAATTTAATATCTAAGATATCTAATAGAGGTTGATCAATATTTCCTACTACTTTGTCTTGTGCAGTTTTAGATAACAAGATCATTCCAGCACATATTCCTAAAACAGGCATCCCTTGATCAATTTTTTCCTTTAAAATTTTCAAAGCACCATTAGCGACGGATAATCTTCCTATTGTAGTACTTTCACCACCGGGAATAACTAGACCATCAACTTTAGAAATTTCATCAGGGGTCTTAACACTAGTAACAGTTCCATCAATACCTAATGCATCAATAGCGGCTTTTACAGCAAGAACATTTTCAAGAACATCTCCCTGAATTGATAAAACTCCAAGAGTAAGACTCATGCTGAACCTCCACGGTCTTGCATGCGTAAATCTAATGTTTTAACGTCTAATCCAGGAATAGATTGTCTTTCATCAATCATTTTTTGTGCTTCTTTAACTTTATCAGATTCATTCCAAAAGGTGGTAGCTAAAACAATTGCATTTGCTCTTTCTTGTGCATCATCTGCACTGAAAATTCCGGAACCAACAAAAATTCCATCACAACCAAGTGACATCAAGTATGCTGCATCAGCGGGTGTTGCAATGCCACCTGCTGCAAAGTTTACAACAGGTAATCTACCAAGTTTTGCAGTTTGTTCTACAATATCATATGATACTTTGAATTCTCTTGCCATTCGTACCAAATCTTGATTATCACCAGAATCATAAATTGATTTTATTGTTCTTAATTCATCATTAACTTTTTTGATATGTGTTATAGCTTCTGCAACATTTCCTGTTCCAGGTTCACCTTTTGTTCTAATCATAGATGCACCTTCTTCGATTCTTCTTAAAGCTTCAGCCAAGGATCTTGCACCATTAACAACAGGTGTTGTAAGATCCCATTTCCAAATATGACGTAATTCATCTGCTGGAGTTAAAACTTCAGATTCATCAATCATGTCAACATCAGTTTCTTGTAAAACTAATGCTTCGTTAACATGACCAATTCTACATTTTGCCATGACGGGGATAGTAACAGAATCCATAATTTCTTCAATAATTTTTATACTTGCAGTTCGTGCAACTCCACCAGCTTTTCTAACTTCAGATGGAAGTTTATCTAAAACCATTACAGAAACAGCACCAGCTTCTTGAGCAATTAATGCTTGTTCAACATTTGTGACATCCATTACAACACCATTTTTTTGCATATGTGCAAAACCTCGTTTTAATGTGCTTGAACCTCGTAAGGTGTCAACAGAATCTAATTTTTCAGAGATTATTCCTTTTGCATTAATTCTTTCACCAGAGAGAGGTAACATACACTAATTTTTGCTAGAGCCTATTTGTACCTATTCACTAAATTCAGACATTACTTTATCTAATTCAGATTCAACCATCGTAATTATGGGCGGAATAAAATCTGGCGTAGCAGATGATTCAGGCCAATGAACTTGATTGACACGTCCATTAAGAGTAACTTTTACTGAAGATTTTTGAAAGTCAGTAACATTTTGAAAAACGGAAAAAGAATTTGGATCAATAGATATGAAACCAGTTTCTTTAATCAATGCCTTGATTTTATTCAATTGTTGTTCATCAATTTTAGATTTTATATCAGGTTGAGGATATCCCTTTTCAGTTATAGTGTATTTTATTTCTCCATCATTTTTTATTAAAATAATTTCAGTTTTTTCAGAACCAGTTCTTTCAGCAATTCCATTAGATATTTTTTTTAATTGATGTTTTGTGTATTCAATTTCTAACTTGTCAAAAGAATTTGAAGCTGATACAGGAATTTCATTTTTTGTTACTAATGGTAAAGCAAGTAAAATTGCAACAATTACTGGAATTGCCCCTAATACGAAATAAACTGGTTTAACCATTGCGTCTTACAACACAGATAATCGATTATTGCAAATAAATCTTGGTTAAAAATAAGTTAAAATTCAAGCAAATTGTTCGGATTCTTGTGGGTTCGTAGCCTAGCCTGGTAGGGCGATGGTCTCCAAAACCATCGATCGTCGGTTCAAATCCGATCGGGCCCATTTTTTATTTTTTATTTCTTAAAACATTCAAGGCAGAGCCATGTTTGAACCACTGAATTTGAGATTCATTATATGAGTGATTTAATACAATTTCTTCTTTATTTCCATCACTGTGAGTTATAACACAAGTTACTTGTTTTTGAGGTTCTAAATTATCTAAATTAATTAGACTGATTTTATCATCTTCAAGAATTTTTTCATAATCATTTGGATCATTGAAAGTTAGTGCCAAAACACCTTGTTTTTTCAAATTTGTCTCATGAATTCTTGCTAGACTTTTTGTAATTACAGCAACACATCCCAAATAACGAGGAGTCATTGCAGCATGTTCTCTACTACTGCCCTCACCATAATTGTTGTCTCCAATAATTATCCAATTGAGACCTTGTTGTTTGTATTGTCTAGCAATTTTAGAAAAAGGCTCTATCTCATTATTTAAAATATTTTTACCATTACCAACTTCATCATTAAAAGCATTAACAGCTCCCAACAACATATTATCACTTAGATTATCCAGATGTCCTCTAAGGGACAACCATGCACCTGCTGGGGAAATGTGGTCAGTAGTACATTTTCCTTTTGCTTTAACCATTATTGGAAGTTCAACAAAGTCATCACCATTCCATTTTTCAAAAGGTGCTAAACGTTGCAGACGTTTACTATTTGGATCAATTACAACATTAACGCTAGTTGAATTAGAAGGAGGAGCGACAAAAATTCCATCAGGTATCTTAAATCCTTCTTCAGGGACTTCAGGTGCAATTGTTGGTGGTTGTAATTTGAATTTTGTTCCATCTGCTGCAACAAGATCATCTTTTAATGGATTGAAAGATAATTTTCCACCCAATGCTAAGGCAATAATCATTTCAGGACTACCAATAAAATTAAGAGTAGATCTTTGTCCATCATTTCGTCCAGGAAAATTTCTGTTAAATGTAGTTACAATAGAATTTTTTTCATTTTTTTCTAATTCAGGTCTATTCCATTGACCAATACATGGTCCACATGCATTTGCCAAAACAGTTGCACCAATTTCTTTTAGAGAATCCATTTGACCATCTCTCTCAATTGTACCTCTAATTTGTTCAGAACCAGGAGTAACAAGTAATGGGATTTTTGATTTAATTCCTTTAGATTTGGCTTGTTCAGCTAAACTAGCTGCTCTAGACATATCTTCATACGAAGAATTAGTACAACTTCCAATAAGTGCAACAGAAATTGGATCTACATAATCATTTGAAGTTACATCATCAGCAAGTTCAGAAATAGTTCGTGCCAAATCAGGTGTATGTGGTCCAACAATATGAGGTTCTAAAGTTGATAAATTAATTTCAATTATTTTATCAAAATATTTTTCAGGTTCGGATTCAACTTCAGGATCTGCAACTAGTAATTCCTTATTTTGATTAGCAAGCTCTGCAATTTCTTTTCTATTAGTATACTTTAGATAAGTTTCCATTCTTTCATCATAAGGAAATACTGAACAGGTGGCTCCAATTTCTGCACCCATATTAGTAATTGTAGCTTTTCCAGTACAACTAATGGAAGAAGTACCAGGACCAAAATATTCTACAATTGCATTAGTTCCGCCTGAAACAGTTAGTTCCTCTGCAACTTTTAAAATAATATCTTTAGGTGCTGTCCAACCAGTTAGTTTACCAGTTAATTTTACACCAACTCTTTTCGGATAAAGCAATTCCCAAGGCATTCCAGCCATAGTTTCTGCAGCATCTAAACCTCCAACACCAATGGCAATCATTCCAAGACCACCTGCATTAGGAGTATGTGAATCAGTTCCAATCATTAATCCACCAGGAAATGCATAATTTTCTAAAACTACTTGATGTATAATTCCTGCACCTGGTTTCCAAAATCCACATCTATATTTTGCACATGCAGATTGTAAGAACTTGAAGACTTCACTATTTTCATCTAATGAAACTTTCATATCAACATCACCCTGAACTTCGGCACGAATTAGGTGATCACAATGAACAGTAGTTGGTAATGCTGTTTCATTTAATTCTGCTTGCATAAATTGAAGCATAACCATTTGTCCAGTAACATCTTGTAGAGCTACTCGATCAGGTTTTAGAAAAACATAATCTTTTCCTCCAGAAGGATTCTTTTCAGAAATTTCATTGAAATGACCAGATAGAATTTTTTCGGTTAGTGTTAATGGTCTATCAACAACGTTTCTAAATTTACCAATGTTTTCTTTTAATTTTTGATAAACATTAGAAACAAGTTCAGGAGTAGTATCAATTTCCATAATATACAGAAAATTCTCCCTGAATTTAATATTTACAATTTAAAAATTAAAAAAAAGATCAAAATAGGCATATTAATTCTCAACAATTATAAGCCAAACCCAGCTTAACAATGCGTTGTCAATAAATTCAAAATTTTCTATGGAGATACTATAATTTGGTCAATAAAGGATTTCCAAAATTTGGTATGTCACAAGCAGGTTCATTTGTTGCTGCATTAAAAAATTATAATTTACCTGATTTTATTTTAGTATTAATTGCAAAAGAATGCAAATCAGAATTACTTGAAAGAGGTAGAATTGATGATAGATTACAAAGTATGAATGATGATGCATTACATCTATTACACAAAATTTTTGTTGATTGTGAAGAAGATGATGCAGGAAAATTTGCACAATACAGATTTTTTGCATATGTATCAAGCATGTATCATAAATGTGAAGTATTAGTTAATGAGACAATTCCTGGTCAATCAGGAAAAAATCACAAGATTCTTGTTGCTGTAAAAAATAATGGAATGTATATTTCAGTAGCTCAAAACAAGGCCACAGGAAATCCTGTAAATAAAAAAGAAACGAATAGATTTTATGAAATGGTAGATGATATTAAAAAAGGAGACCACGGAACAATGTTAACTGATGCAGTTTATGGTTCATCAGTTGGATTTAGACCAGATGCATTATTAGAACTCAAAGAACTAAGTAAGTCTAGAGATAATGATCCTGAAAATAAATTAGATTTTAAAACTGCAAATTTTGAAAATAATATTTATTCAGTTACAAAATGTTAGAATTTTAAAAAATTAATTTTTAAATTTACTAATATCCATTGTCAAAAACATAGGTTTTCCTTCTGTACTTTCAAAATCTTCCCCATATTGTTGAAATTCTAATTGTTCGTAGAAATGCTTTGTCCAGACATCATGAACTTCATGAATATATTTTTTATTTCCTTTAATTCGTAACATTTCATGAATAATTTCATGTGAAACTGTAGTGCAGTTTTTTTCAGCTAAAAATAAAATATCATCAGATACATTTGGTTTTTGCCAAAAAATCATTCCAAAATTTTCTGCATGATAACCTTCGCAAGTACAGTCAGTCCATAGAGGTTTAAAATGAGTCAAGTAGAAATGGTAAGTATCTTTTCCACGTTGCTCATGATCACGAACAAGTGTATGTGTATCTAGTTTTTGAAAAATACTCCTAGGTTTTGTAATTAATTCATCACATTGAATTTCATAGTTAATTCCAAAATTATCATTAATCCATTTTTTATAAAATTGTGCCATTTTTTTGATATACTCAAATTCAGATTTACGTTTCTGAATATCCTCCTCTTTTATTACAAAAATAAAATGTAGAAGCATGATTAGAAAAAAGGGTGTTTATGTTTGGCCTTCAATACCCATCAGGGTAAGTGTAGAACGAATCTTTTCAATTTTTCTGATTTTCCAGGTAATTGTTTCTCTCAGTTTTTCAACAGTGTCTGATTCAATCTTGGCCAAAATATCGTATGCACCAAAAGTTCCATGAACTTCTTTTACACCTTCTAAGCCCTTTAGTTGCCCAATAATAGCTTCTTCAGAACCTAGTTCACAGTTTATTAAAACATAAGCTGTTGCCATGATACAATTAGATAATTCTACTATATCAATAAATCTATTAGACTAGTCTTGTGAAATTTTAATAATTTCATCCCAGATGAGTTTTGGAACAGGCATAACAGATAATCTAGAAATTCTAACTAATTCCCAATCTTTGAACTTTTTATTATTTTTTATTTCAGTTAATGTAACTGGTCTTTTCAATGTTTTTTTATATTTTACATCAACTACAATAAAACGTTCAACATCCTCTTTTGGATTAGAATAGGGTTTTGAAGTAACTTGCATTATTCCAACTGCTTGTCTTTCAACACCAGTATGATAAAATAAAATCAAATCACCTGATTTCATTTCTCTCATATGCTTTAATGCTAAATTATTGTGAACACCATCCCAAACAGTAGTTTTATCTTTTTTTAGTTGTTCAAAATTATACCCTCTAGGTCCACTTGGTTCTTGTTTTGCTAACCAATAGTTTACCATTATTGTATTTTGCAAATTACTAACGTTTAATGGTTTTTGAGAAATTTAATGTTCCCCGGTTCTGACTCGCAAAATTTCATTGGACATAGCCATACGCCTCATCACGTTCTGAAACCGGGGTTGCCCATAATGTAGCACACCTGGGTGAATTAGAAATCATTGGTATCGTTACGATCAGCGTCATCCCAATCCGTCTGTGTGCCTGCTCTTGGGCGATTAGTCATTAGATGAACCTACTAAAAACTATTAGAAATTTATAAAAAAGAAATTGAATTTTTGTGAAGGGTTTTTGGAAATTAGAAATCAAAGAAAATTTTTAGTGGGATTAATAATTTTGATTTTAGGTTCATTTGTAATAGTTTTTGATTATCCACAAATTGAATATTTTAATAATTTAGAGAGTGATAATTCTATAACATTAGAAATAGAGCAAAAAGAAATTTTTCAAAAAATCCTAATTGAGTTTACAATTGGAGTAATTCTTTTGATAATTGGTATAGTGCTAATTTTGATATCAATGTTAAAGAGATTTGAGAATAGATTCAGACAATGAAATTTCAAATCCAACAACAGGTACACGGATTTTATAATTTTCAATAATAGTAGAATCAATTTCTCCAATTATTCCAATAATATTTCCATTCAAAATAATATTTGCACAATGTCCATTTTTAAAACTAGAGTGAGAGATAGTTTTTGTTTGAATTTGAATACTAAAGCCAATTTTTAATAGAGTTTGTAGTACAGATTTAATTTCAGTAAAATTTGCATCTTTGTGAGCACTAATTACAGCAAGATTAATTTTTTCAGAGATAGGTTGTTCAAGATTGAAAATGTTTCCAGTTTCAAACATTTTTTGAGGGTATGATTCATGAATATTTCTTGAAAGATTTTCAAGTAATCCAGGAAGTATTGAATCTCGCAAAATAGTATGTTCTTGACTTTTTGAATCAAGGACAGAAATAATATTTTTAGAATCTCTATTTGTCATTTCATATAATACACGTTTACTGCTCAAACTTGAGTTTAATGCCTCAAGAAATCCCAACCCAATCATTGTTTGATTAAGAGATTTCAGATGGAGTGATACAGGGTTAGTTTGTCCTATTGTTTGAGAAGGCGATACAGTAGGCTCAAAATTTTGAATTCCATAACCTAAAGCAACTTCTTCAACCAAATCCATTGGACCAAATATATCAAATCTATATGCAGGAATTGTGCAAACAATTTTTTTTCCTTTTGAAATTGCATTCAATCTAGATTTTTTTAATGAGGAAATAATTTTTGGAGTTGAAAGATCTAAACCAAGAGTCTGATTAATCAAAGAAGAGTCAATGGATAATTTCTTTTCTTGAAGTTTAGGTGAAGAATTTTTTGCTCCAGAGATTTGGATATTTTCTAAGCTAAATCCTGCACTTTGTAAAATGGTTGCAACAACTGAAAGCATATCTTCAGCATCAGCCTTATTGATTCCAGTAACTTCTACAAAGAGATTTTTTGTTTTGGTTGTTACAGTAGTTATTCCAGCATTAATTATTGGAGGAAAAGAAACAGTATTCTTATTGGAATCAATAATTATTGGAACTTTAGAAGATTGTCCAAGTAAGTGACCATAATCTTTTCCTGTTTCAGTGTCAGAAATTATTTCAGATATTGAAAGTTCTTTTTCAGAATTTAATGGAATGAATTTATGGTTTTTATCCACAGTAGTATATGTCAAAGGAAAAGAAATCTTATCCAAATCATGTATTCCAATAGATGATTTTTTTCTTTTTCTTCCAATTCCAAAGTGAAGATCCTCTTGCATTGTCATTAATTGTTTAATGGTTTTATCATCAATTTTGCCATTTTTAGCAATAATTCCAGTCACAAATGGACGAATTTTTGAAACAGTAGGTTTGACAGTTATTGTATAATTTTTAGAACTTTTTACAGTTAATTTCAGTAAACCAGTTTTGATACCAAGTAATCCTTGTAATCCAAGCGCAATTCCAATGTCAGTTGAATAATCTGGACGATTTGGACTATATTCAATTCGAACTAAGTCTTTATCTTCAGATTCAATATCCAATCCCAAAAAAGGCAATGAATCAGAAATCTGTTTTTTTGAAACCTTACCAATTAGTTTTTGGAGACGAGAATAAGATAATTCGATTACTGGCATTTTGTATTACTCCTTAACCATCCTAAATTATTATTATAAAATTCTCTAACATCATCTAAATCATATTTTAGCATAGCAATTCGTTCAATCCCACCACCCCAAGCTAAAACAGGTTTAGTGATTCCAAGTGGTTTTGTAACTTCTGGTCTAAAAATTCCCATTCCAAACAATTCGATCCATTTTCCTAATTTTTCATTGTAAACCATTGTTTGAAGTGATGGTTCAGTGTATGGGAAAAATGTTGGCCAAAATTTTATTTTAGTAATTCCAATTCGCTTATAAAATTCTCTTTGAATACCCATCAAATTTCTTAAATTAGCATCTTTTCCAACAACAATTCCTTCAATTTGATTAAATTCAACTAGATGTTTGTAACTCACTTTCTCATTTCTAAATACTCTACCTAAAGAAAAAATTCTTGCTTCATCGGGCTTATTTTCAGCTAAATGTTTTATCGTTACACAAGTAGTGTGAGTTCTTAAAACCATTTTTCGAGCTTCGTTGATATCCCATTGGTACCTCCAATTTTTCTTATGAGAATCAGAAACTTTTCTAATTTGTTCGGGATTTGCAATTTTTTTTGCAGAGATTCCATCTAAAAAGAAAGTATCTTGTAATTCCCTTGCAGGATGATCTTGCGGAGTAAATAAAGCGTCAAAATTCCAAAAACTAGATTGAGTCATGTTTCCAAGAATTTCAGAAAAACCTAAAGTAACAAAGATTTCACGAATTTCATCAATAGTATCTTTTAACGGATGTGTTCTTGCAACAAAAACTTCAGGTACTTCAGCTTCAACATCAATGGCTCCAGAAATATTTGAAACGTCTAAAGATTTAGCAGATTGAGTTAGGCTAATTTTTTTATTTTTAATAATATCTTCTAAAATAAAATCAGGTCGTTTCAAAAGTTCAGATAAATCAATTTTATCAGTTTGTTCTTTTGGTAATTTATTATTTCCAATTAGTTGAAGAGATTTTTCACCAGGTAATTCAGATGGAATTGTTTTAAGAATTATTTGATCAGAAGAAGTTTCAATCCAATTATTTTTTCGGCATAAACCAATTGCAGGACCAAAAACAAATCCTAATTCTTTTTGAATCTCAGATAATTTTTTAGGACCGCTTTTGATTAAATTTAACAATCTTCGTTCAGGTAATCCTTTTTCAAATGAGTCTAAGCCATTTTTTCCTAATCTTAATACACTCGATTTTGATTCATCCACAATAGCTAAATCCTTTAATTTTAGCCATTCAATACCACGTCTAATTTGATCAGGTGAAAGTTGAGTTGAATTTTCAAGTGTTTCAGGAGTCTGAATTGGATTTTCTTTTAAGGAATTAATGATTTTTTTTTCGATATCATGAAATACTTGTGACAATAGTTCAAAGATCGAAAAAGACTTTTTAAACCTTAACCTAAGTCAAGTTGAATGTCAGCTGATGAATTCATTGTAACACCTTGGCACGTTGAGGGCGATATTGACTATGATAAATTAATAAAAAAATTTGGTACTGAAAAGATATCATCAGAATTACTAGATAAAATCAAGAATATTACAAATGAAGACCACTTTATGCTAAGAAGGGGTATTTTCTTTTCACATAGAGAAATGAACAGAATAATAGAAGATCATCAAAAAGGTAAAGGATTTTTCCTATATACTGGAAGAGGGCCATCAGGACATACACATATTGGGCATTTAGTTCCATGGGTATTTGCAAAATGGTTACAAGAAAAATTTGATGTAAATTTGTATTTTCAATTAACTGATGATGAGAAATTCTATTCAAAATCAAATTTGACTTTAGAGGAGACAAACAAATTTGCATATGAAAATGCACTGGATTTCATAGCATTAGGTTTCAATCCAGAAAAAACAAAAATAATTATCAATACAAAAAATATTCAAACATTATATCCAATTGCAGCTCAAGTAGCAAAGAAGATTAATTTTTCAAATACAAAAGCAACTTTTGGATTCACTAATGAAACAAATATTGGAATGATTTTCTATACATCATTACAATCAGCTCCATGTTTCATTGAAGATAAACCAGTTTTGATACCATTAGGAGTTGATCAAGATCCACATTTTAGATTAACAAGGGATATTGCACAAAAAATTGGAAAACAAAAACCAGCTTTAATTCACAATATTATGATTCCAGCATTAACAGGACCGGGAGGAAAAATGTCAGCATCTGAAGAAAAAGGAACAATATACACCACAGATTCTCCAGATGTGGTTAAAAAGAAAATTAACAAATTTGCATTTTCAGGGGGACAGCCAGATATTGAACAACATAGAAAACTAGGTGGAAATCCGGATATTGATGTATCATATCAATATTTGAGAATATTTTTCGAGCCTGATGATGAGAAATTAAAGAAAATTTATGATGATTATAAATCAGGAAAATTACTTTCAGGGGAATTGAAATCAATTCTAATTGAAAAAATTAATGAGTTCCTTAAAACACATCAAGAAAAACGTGAAAAAGCAAAACAGCAAATAGAACAATTTCTTTTACAAAATAAATGAAAACTGATATTGTATGTGACGATGAATATGAAGCTCAAAAATTAATGAGTTTAATTTTCATAAAAGAGGATAAAGAGACATACATTTCAGGGATTTTAAATATAATAAAAAATGAAATTATAATTTCATTGAAGGATAAATCAGCTCATAGTATTTTACTTAAAGATGAAGAAAATGTTGAAAAATTTGCAGATTTCATACAATCAGTATTTGATCAAGAACATGATTTGGTTTCAACTAAAATGAATAAATCAACAATTGAAATTATTAAAGAATAAATGATTTAAAAATTATCTAGGAAAATACTTACTTCTTTTAGATTTATTTCTTGGACGTTCTTCTTGGGTTTTAGGAGCAGGTACAACAACATCGTTACAATTTGAACAAAAGACTTTGAGTTCCTTTTTAGCAATATCAGGTGCAGAGATATATTTTCCCCAAGATGTGGCTTTACTACCACGTCTAGTTTCAGTAGATAATTGATTATTGTTTTCATCACAAATACCTAAAGATCGTTCATCAGTAGAACCACAACTAGAACAGGTTTTTCCTCCTAAAATTTCATATAATTTTTTCTGTAACGATTCATTGAATTTTGCAGAGCCACCAGAGTAGAAACTTTCTTGTTTTCTCAAAACTTTCTCACTCCTCCTATTTGATCTAGAATTATCTC
>ERZ802830.295-NODE-295-length-49360-cov-9.83914_pt1 | contig 49360 bp, 47 predicted proteins | sample MGYA00345654_ERZ802830 | MGnify/ENA primary metagenome ERZ802830 (study PRJEB30503, sample SAMEA104212375) | marine metagenome | biome: Westerlies Biome; feature: [SRF] surface water layer (ENVO:00010504) within the epipelagic zone...; material: water...
TGTCGTTCCGCAACCTTCCTCAATTAACAATTTGTAATTTTCAAAAATCAACCGGGGTCAAATATATTTGTATAATGAAGCCTATAGTCTACTTAATGGCTTGGACACAAAGGTGTTCGCACGCGTACAGTAACGATCGAAATTGACAGTAGTATTAAGGAATTTTGTACTTTTTATTACAGTCTGGTTTGAGATTTTATATTTGAGTAGAAGTAAAGATTCTGTAATATAAAATATTAATACGCTACCAAATCGTAATATCTAGGAAAATAACTGAGCGGATAAACTAATGAAAAATACAGGTGATCTTTGTTAATTTGGTTATCGGCTAACAAGGAAGAGCAATCAACGGCAGTATACGTTCGGATGGAGGTGTCATCGGTTCTGTTTGACGATCTGCGAACATCAGTTTCTTATTACTAAATCCCATCAAACAGTAAAACAAGCATCAGTCCTTCTCTTTTTTCTAGACCCTGACGACCTTCAAAGTCGTGATATTCGAGTCTTACCATACTACTCTTACTTTCAGTGAAACTTGGGAGGATCTCAGGGGAACTCACAATCTTGTAATGATAATGCAACTATCATTCTCCTAGATATTACGATTTGGTAGCGTATTAATATTTTATATTACAGAATCTTTACTTCTACTCAAATATAAAATCTCAAACCAGACTGTAATAAAAAGTACAAAATTCCTTAATACTACTGTCAATTTCGATCGTTACTGTACGCGTGCGAACACCTTTGTGTCCAAGCCATTAAGTAGACTATAGGTTTCATTATAGAAATATATTTGACTCCCTGTTTATTTTCGAAAATTACAAATTGTTAATTGAGGAAGGTAGTAAAATGTCGAATAAAAAACTAAATCTTTGGTTGGGAGCTCTAGTATTTGGGGCAGCTTATATTCCTTTTATAAATGCACAGGATGATGCTGAAGACGAGTCGATAGAGGAAATTGTAGTCAGTGGCGTAACGCGAACATACTCGGCTTTGAGAACCACACAATCGATGGAAGATCAGCAAAATCCCATTACTTCGGTTTTATCAACAATCGATAATCTTCCGGGCGTTAATGTAACAGAAGGAGATACCTTTGGGTTCGATGACTGGTCTACTGGAATCAATCTTAGGGGTTACACCACTGGACTTGGAGATCAAACTATTGGCACAACAATAGATGGCTTTCCAAACGGGGATTCAAATTATGGCGGAGGTGCCAAGGCCAATCGATACATAGATTCGATGAATCTGGGTGGAGTTGAGGTCAATCAGGGAATTGCCGCGATCGGCACGAGAAGCACGGAGTCGCTAGGTGGTACATTAAATTTCACCACTAATAACCCTGAGGAGGAGCAGCGAATGCGCGCACAAGTAACCACAGGGGATTTCGATGCGAGACGCTATTATGTGCGATATGATACTGGTCGGGTCTTGGACGGGACAACGCGAGCGTGGTTTTCTTTTAATCACAATGAGGCGTCAGACTGGATGGAAGGGTCAGCTCAGAATGAGAGAGATCACTTTGCTGCTAAATTTATTAATGAGGGTGAATCATTCACGCTTACCGGCTACTACGCGTGGGATGACATTCAAGAGGACAATTATCAAAGGCTATATTCAGCAGGTGATTTTGCCGCTAATCCCGACTGGGATCAACTCATCGGCACCTGGTCTGACACGCCCTATGTAAATCAGGTTCATCGGCGAGGATGGTCGACTAATCGAGAGAATAACTTTGGTTATTTAAAAATGGAAGCTGATGTCACAGATAACTTTGACGCCGCTATTGGATTATACGCTCATAAAATGGAAGGCAGAGGCGATTGGGTGCCTCCTTATCTTGGTAATGTAACAGACGATGCGGGTGGTGCTGAGTCTGAAGTTTTAGGCAATCTGCCTGTCTTGGCGCCAAGCAATGCGTTCGGGCGTATCTATTTTGTTGACTCGAATAATAGAGCATTGTCCCCTGCAGAGGGCTGTCAATCTTCGATCACTTTTCCTTATGGCGGCGGTGGTGCCTCATATGACCCCGCTTGTTATCCAAGGAATGCGGTTCCAGTACAATCGTTTAGACACACTCATTATGGTCGAGATCGTCATGGAATTACTCTCGATTTTAATTGGGAAGTAGAAGCAAATGGTTTTACTAATATTCTAAGTGGCGGCTATTGGTATGAGGATTCTGAGAGGGATGAAGGGCGAGATTGGCACAAACTATCCGATGCCAGACATGGTATTAATTTCAATACAGTCCCCTATTGGATTCAGTATGACTTCGTTTATCCAAGAGAAACTACAATGTGGTATCTGCAGGAAGAAATTCAGGTAGGAGACCTTAGTTTAAGTGTCGGGATAAGAGAATTTGACGTCGATAACGCGCGCAAAGATCATATCTTTGGGCAGCCAGAAATTAATTTTAACTCTAGCTCAGATACTTTGTTCAGCGGAGGTTTCACCTACGCGATGCCTGTTGAAGGTCTGGAACTGTTCGCAGGGTACTCGGAAAATATCAAGCCAACTTTGGATACTATTTTAGAGCGAGAAATCAACGGAAACATAGAGCCTGAAACTGCAGAAAACACGGAATTAGGTCTTCGATACGTGAGTTCTCAAGTTGTATTGAGTGCGGTTGTTTTCGATAATGATTTTAGTAATAGACTGGAATTTTTTGATGCCGCCGCCGCGACAAGTGGAATTCCTAATTACACGATTGGGACTGGTGGTCGTTATGACAATGTAGGCGGTGTGGAAGCTAATGGTCTAGAATTGGCAGGTACCGTTGACATCAACCAGAATTGGACGATTTATGCTTCTTACACTGATACCGATGCTGATTATATTGGAACTAATTTAGGAGTTGCAGCTGATACAGCATTAGGAATATATCCAGGCATGCCAACGGTAAGCACTCCGAGTGAAATGTGGGTCCTTTCAGTTGATTGGAATCAAGGGCCATATTTCGCGGGGCTATCTACTAAATATGTTGGAAATCGGAGCGTCACAAGATCTGAAAGTTGGATCGCTGATGAATACACTGTTGCTGATCTATATGTCAGCGTCCGCGGAGAAGCCATTTCAGATGCTTTTAGTGGTTTTGACTTCGGACTTGTTGTGAACAACTTATTTGATGAGTCTTATTTAAGTACTATCGTGGCAGGTGGTGCCTGGATTGGGGCACCTAGAACAGCTGCTTTCACAGCAACCTTTGATTTCTAAAGGATCAGTTGAGAATTTTTAAGTGATAGTTAAGTTACAAAATAATGTGACGTCCAACAAATTGATGTGAAGGTAAGATTTGAAATTAAATTATTTAACTGAATAGTCAAAATTCACAAATAATTAATATGTTGGTCATTAATTTGAAACTTACTAGGAGTAACCTGATCTTGGATTATGAAATCTTCACAAATTTTTGTTGAAGCTTATAAAGCTTTTATAAATTTGATTTCATGTATCTCTCCCTTTGAGAGCATTAGCAGTAAGCCAATGCTCTCTTTTTTTATTAGTGACAATAGAGGGTGGTCAATTCTTAAGTATTCAGAGTAAGTATGATAAAGGACGAGCTACCCGCTGGTTGCGGTCTCACAACGGCAATACTGATGCTTTGATAATTGCTTTGGGAGATGGACCGAATGATCAGACAATGCTATCCGAAGCTGATATTGCTGTAGTTATCAAATCCCCGAAGTCACACTCACTAAAGGTCGAGGGACCACTGAGGATTATACATACCGATAACACAGGTCCTCAGGGCTGGACTGAGGGGATAATTGAGGCTTGTTTTACGCTTCGCTGTCTATCAGCTGTCTCATTGAAGGAAGGAAGATGCAACATCGTATTTTAGAAGTAAAATACGATTTGGCTGTATATGTAGATAGACTGGGAACTTTCTCTTGGCTCCCTAAACTTCTTTGGGAATTCCCCATAATGAAATACAGAGCCTCCTAGCTCAACACGGATTCGATTGGGGTCAAGCCAATGACGTATTCTAAAGTCTAAGGTTGTACCTATGTCCACTCCTGACATACCCTTTGGGTCAAAATACCCAGCAATGAACCACCGGTCCGTGCCAGATTCTAAATTTGGCTTCTGAAGGACGATCCTGCCATCGGTAAAGCCGTTGTCAAAACTCCACCTGAAACCAGGCACGACAACGTTAGATCTTGTTAATGGTCCGTGAATGCTCGTATTGCCCAAATCACCTCTGCGAGTTCCATAAAACCGGTCGTACCTCTCGATGGTATCTGATTCGCTATCGTCTCCGGTTGCCAGATCAAATTCGACATTCAGTCGATGTGCCCACTTAGAATGGAATGAGAAGCCGGCCTCAAAGTGGATCATATGAGACCTTACGCGAACCTTTTTAGCAACTTTAGATAAACTTTTTGACTGAGAACCTTGGCGAAATGCAGTCTCCAATTCAAAATCAAACATTCCGGGTCGTTTTGGTTTCAAAAGTCGGAAGCCAGGAGCATAAACATCTCTATCTAGCGTTGCTACAGATCTAGTGTCCTTTTCCTTGTATCCATATGTGAATAAATCAAGAAAAATGTCGCCAAGGATATTGAAATTCCGAAGGTGAGCACCCCAAAATTCCTTTGTCTTGGATACACGGTCATACTGGTAATTATTGCCGTCTAAATTGGCTGCGTCATACGGGAGTATTTTAATTGGTCTTGTAAAAAACACATCAAAACTCGAGTTATTACCAAAATTTGTGGCCCAATGAAATCCTTGGAAAGCATTAATGGTGTTTCTATATCCGTTCCTCTCTACGAATCTTCTGCTGCCAATATCTAAAGTAAACCTTCCAAATTTAAGCTCAGAATCTTCGATCCATGCAGAAGATGTATTATTCCAAAAGACAGAACCATAACTTTGTAATAGTTCGGACGTATTTATTACGCTCTTGCTTAGAGGTGTACCTCGATCGTCCATGTAAGCTCTGGAATCTTGTAACTCAGCAGTAAAACCAAGATTTTTACCTCGCCAAGACCCTGCTAATAAATTGCGTATAGCAAGAACCTTGTCGCTACCAGTCAAATTCTTTCGAAATTGATCGTTCAGGTTTTCATACCTAAACCTTGTAGTTCCCGAGAAAGTGAAATGAGAGAGATTTGTGTCAGCTATGGCTGAAAAACTTACAACCACTGAGAGGAGAGCGATAAACCAGATTATGAATTTTCTATAGAGAAACTGCATAGAGTTGGATTACCATTGCAACAATCCTGTACCAGAACGCAAATCATTTGCCTTAACCCTTTTGAATAAATATTAGTCATATCTCCATCAGCCGTTCGATTTGATGACATTAATTTTTGGACGTTCAAGTACCTTTACATTTTTACAAGCAGCTGAAATAGTCATATTTAATTCAACAGCAACCTCAACTAAAGAGCGTCCGACTTCATCAGCTATTTGTTAAGTAGTGAAATATTTCCAAACGCTTCGAATTATTCGTTGCGTGAGTTTCTTGTTTTCGATTTTTATTATGAGATTTTAAAGCTGGATCATTACATGACTTTTAATCTTGCGGAAAATTTATGTCACTTTGATGTCAAATTGATGTCAGAAAGATTACATGCTCATATTCATAGGTGTCAGGTGTCAGGTGTCAGGTGTCAGGTGTCAGGTGTCAGGTGTCAATTATTTGATAAAACAACAAATTAAGCGTCTGTTCCAAATATATCTCGCGAAAATACCTTGCATTTCACATGAACCAAATCACTACTTTCGCGGTTAGCCATTATCAAATCAGCTCTGCTACAAAAACTATCAAAACTTGTTACTAACTCTATCCCCAAGAAGGTCTTGCACGAAAATAATGGCTCGAAGATGATTAGTTCTAGGCCTCTTACCTGAAGACCTTCTAGGATGCTAACTATGGATGATTCTCTCCAGTTGTCAGAATCTTTCTTCATTATTAGTCTATATATTCCAACGACACTCGGCTTTGAGTCGCAAATCGTGTCAATGATGAAATCTTTCCTCTTTTTGTTTGAGCCTATGGTGGCCCGGATTAGATCTTGAGGAATATCTTTGAAATTTGATAACAATTGCCTTGTATCTTTTGGCAAACAGTAACCTCCATAACCGAAAGAGGGATTATTGTAATGGCCGCCTATTCTTGAATCTGCGCTGACACCTTCAATTATACTTTTGGTATCTAATTCATTTTGAATAGCAAATGTGTCTAGCTCATTGAAAAAGGCTATTCTCATGGCTAAAAAAGTATTTGAAAATAACTTAATTGACTCCGCTTCTGTCGGAGTAGTTATAAATTGTTCCACGTCGGTTTTTTTAGCTGACTTAGCGAGTAGGTCTAAAAATATTTTGGCTTTCACATCACTTGAACCGCAAACTATCCGAGACGGAAAAAAATTGTCGTACAGTGCTTTTCCTTCCCGCAGGAACTCAGGGAAAAAGGAAATGCTCAAATTTTTGAACTCTTTTTGTTTGGAATTTGTGTATCCTATTGGCACGGTAGACCTGACGATAATAGAGCCCTTAAAATTGATACGATCTAATGTGGACAAATTTTCATCAATGGTTGAAGTGTCAAAGGAGTCAGTTTTTTCTACAAAATTTGTGGGCGTGCAGATCACGACAAAATCAGAATCAATAGCCTCTTTTTCAAGTTCGTTTGTAAGACTTATGTTGTGCAACCGTTGAGATAAATTTTCTTGTAGAAGAGGATCAAAAATGGGTGATTTGCCTGCCCTTAAAAGAGCAATTTTTTTTGGATTTATTTCCGCTAAAACAACCTTATTCTTGTCTGATAATAGGACGGCGTTTGATAATCCTACATATCCAGCACCAATGACTGTGATTTTCATTTATTGGATAGCCTATTAAATCTAATCCGTTTTCCGAGACAATAGAGTCGGTTGATCGCTCCCGTTTGCAAGGTGAATATTTCTCCATAAATCCTCTTTTAATTTAAAAATATCAAGCTGTGGATCCTGTGAAATAGCTTCGGCAATCGCTTGAGCTACATCGGGATAATTTAAAGGCTTTAGGAAATCATGCAGACTTAACCAATGATCTACTGCATCGTGGTTCAGGGAATTCATTATCATTCCCAGATTTAGATACTTTAGAGTTTCACAATTACTTAATTGCTCGTATTGCTTATGCAGTGGCTTTACAAGAAGCTTCTTACCAAGAGATAAGGCCTCGCTTGTAAGTTCAAAACCCGCATTGCAGATGACTCCCTCGCAGCTCGCAAGGTCTTTATGAAAACCTTCGAAAGATAAAGGTTTGATTGTATAGTTAGCTGAAACCTGTTTTTCTGAAACTTTCGCATACACTATAAACCTGAAATTTTTGAATGGTTTTATCAGACTAATAATATCTTGCAGATTCTCAAATCCCATGTAGACGAGTATTGTGTTTTTATCATTATCATCAACTTTTCTTATGCTAATTAACGGCGGAAGAATTGGGTGTCCAAAATGATAATAATGTAATCCAATTCTTGTATTAGTAGGGGCGAAATTGTTTGTTACTTGCTTAGAAAGATAATATCCGTTCACCTTTGGAATATCATAGCTGAAAGCATTTTGATGACTAATGCCAATAGTGTGAATTTTTTGATACCGTGCAGCCCATGCAGTTATTGGTTCAAAATCTGAAATGACTAAGTCATACGCATTAAATTCCAAGTCGAACACATCTCGAAAAAAACGGGTAGGCTTATTCTTTAGAGAAGTTTTCAGCAGATCTAACTTTCCGTCTTTTATAGAAAGCGATAATCCAGGATAAGTTCTATAGTTCCCAAATTCTTCCATATTGAAATACTGATCTTTGTCTCTGCCGCTAAAAATAAAATCAACGTCTAGTCCAACATTACCCAAGGCCGTATTGAGAGCCCTCGCTCTTGAGATGTGTCCGTTACCTGTACCTTGCACGCCATATAGAATTTTCATTATTAGCCTATTGTTAAAGCCAAAAGAAAGCTTAGATAACCTAGTGCCGCTCCAGCTATAACGTCTCCCGGATAATGAACTCCTAGCGCCACCCGAGAAACTCCAATGAGTGAGGCATAAGTGATTGAATATATGCTAAGCGCCTCATAGTAGAAACTTAATAGACATGCCATCAGAACCGCGGAGGCCGTATGCCCAGAAGGCATGCTGAACTCATCAAAAGGTTTAATTAATTCCACCGTAATATTCAGACGTTTATGAGGTCTTTCACGTTTGAATATATTCTTTGCAATACGAAAAGCTGGGATTTGAATTGCGAACGCAGTGCATCCAACTAAGAGAAAACTCTCATAGTTGTCTGGCTTCATCCCAAAAACAACAAATCCGATCAGGACATAAAGGTGGCCATCACCGGTATGGGACATGTAGTAGAAAAATTTTTTTAAGGGTGCCAGACTGCCAAGTCTGTATACTATAAAGTAAAACCAAGTATCTATGACTCGTATCATATTTCGTGTACGCGTGTAGATTCAGTGACACGTATTTTATGGTCTATTTGTTACCTTTAGTTTACTGATTTATTGCAATTTAATGACCAAGCAGTAAGTTAACCTGTGTTCAGTGGGAGAATTACAAGTATTAAGTCAACTTGAATCCTGATAGTGAATGACTGAGTCGTTCGATGAAGAGCTTTCTACAAAAGCTACCTAACTATTTCTCCAGTCAATTAGTGACATGTGTCCATTTTCAGATTCAACTATTGCACTGCAGTTTTCTGTCCAATCACCAGTATTTAAATAATTGATTTGAGCAATATTCACATTTCTAGGTATATGTATATGCCCACAAATAACACCGTCACAGTGCTTTCTTTTCCCAATATCAGCCATGAAAATTTCAAATGATCTCGCATATTCATGAGCCTTTCTCGTCTTTTTCTTAATATGTGTCACTAACGACCACTCCGAAAGACCTAGGAGCTTTCGTAAAACAGATATTCTGTTGTTTATAAAAACGAGGGTGTCATATCCAACTGTCCCGATGAATTTTAGAAACGGACTAATCGCCACTGTTGCATCAAACTCGTCCCCATGCGTCACAAAGTAAGTTTTACCCGCTAAAGTTTGATAGACGTAATTTCTATGAATCTCAACATTGCCAAACGTATGTCCCGCGACTTGGCGGATATTACTATCATGATTTCCTGGAACATATACGACCTTGGTTTTATGCTTTGCTTTACCAAGAAGTGATCGAATGACATTTGTATGTGACTGAGGAAAGAAAGATTTCTTTTTCAAGCTCCAAAAATCAATTATATCGCCGATTAAAAATAGGTACTCGCATTCATATGAATGCAGAAAATCAAGGAGACGTTCGGCATGACATGCCTTCGAGCCAAGGTGAGTGTCAGATATAAATATGGCTCTGACTTTGGTCGCTGACTTTTTGACGACAAGCCTCCAACTAATTCATTAATATTTAAAAATGATGGATCAAGGCAGTGTTATCAAATTCAAGATGAATTTTTGATTGCTATTGTTGCTGCACAACGTTGCGAAATTATTACGAAATTTTTACATTATTGTGAAACCAAAATAGAAAAAGGCTGGGCCTCTAGCCAATTTCTCTATGTTTTTAATTCGAGTACTGGTGAAAAACCAGCAACTGCCTTAGTTGTTATGTGCCACAATTTACTTGGTTAGTTATGATTCAACCCATGGCTACTCTCGCGTAACACTTTTGTAATAGCTCTGTGCTATGGTAACTGCTTAGGTTCCTAATGCAGCAATAAGTTAATGAAAATAAATTTAATTCTGATTAATTCTATTATCCCTTCACTAATTTCCTGTGCTGCTACTTCAGTAAATGAAAATTTACCGAATGACTTTGCGAGGGTTTTACCTGTAGCTGAGACTAGCCCAGTTTTGAGCCGCGGCGATTCCGCGGACGATTCAGTAATATGGATAAACAAAGAAAATGTAAATAACTCATTGATTATAGGCACTGACAAGAATGCGGGTATCGAAGTTTACCGACTCGATGGCATGCGCGTTCAAACCTTAACGTTAGGGCGATTGAATAATGTCGATTTGCGGGTATTACCTGACGATCCTTCTTGGAGTGCTATAGCAGCGGCGAGTAACAGAACAACTAAAACCATAAGTCTCTTCGCTATTGGCCATGATGGAAATGTGAACTGGCTGTCGGACAGTGAAATAAACACTGGTCTATCAGACCCCTACGGTCTCTGCATGTTTGCAAGCACTATTGGAATCCAAATATTCGTTAATGACCGCGACGGACGTTATCAGCAGTGGCTGATAAGTCGGTCAACCGTGAGCTCAGTAGAGCAAAAATATCCAAGCTTTTCATCAAAATTGCTGCGTGAATTTACTGTTTCGAGTGGGCCTGAAGGGTGTGTGGTTGATGATTTGGAAGAACGCCTATTTGTCGGCCTTGAGGAAGAAGGTGTGCGGTATGTCGACACGGATTACCAAGAACCTGCTGAATTGGTTTCAATAGCGGACATTGACGGGGAAATTTTAGCGGCTGATGTTGAGGGATTGACTTTGTACATAAAAGATAGTGCTGGCTATCTTGTTGTGTCGAGTCAAGGGAACAATAGCTACGCAATCTATGACCGAATGCCACCATTCACTTATCGCGGGAGTTTCATCGTCGGACCCGATTTGAAAGCTCAGATTGATGGTACTCAGGAGACCGATGGCATTTCGATCTCAAGTGAGCTAAGAACTAGGGAGTTTCCGGAAGGAATCCTTGTGGTTCAAGATGGGATCAATACGATGCCGCAGGAGAGACAAAATTTTAAGTACGTGTCTTGGGAAAGCATCTCTCAAGCGATCGACTTCTAATTACAGAATTTTTTCATTTTAATTTCACGCATCCTACCAAATTGTAATATTGGTAAATTCAATATTACTTATCTGTAATAATAAGACAGCTGACCCTATGTAATACGGTTAGATCAAAAATAATAAGTATATTGTAATAAAATAGCAATGTGTATCAATTATGGTTTGGTAAAAAATTTAAACCTTATAGAGGATTCAATGAATGAGAAATCATGAATTTCTTAGAAAGAATTTAGTAATCGCAGTAGGCTTAGCCTTGTCTGCTGAAACTTTAGCTCAGTCTGATGTCAATGTTGAAGAAATTATTGTTGTTGGAAGTCGGGCGAGTCTCGCGAGCGCTCTTACTAAGCAGCGTGAGTCTGACAAAATATCGGGAGTAGTAGATTCTGACGCAATTGGAACCTTTGCGGATATCAATGTTGCTGAGTCGCTTCGCCGAATCTCTGGAATTATGGTAGAAAACGATCAGGGCGAGGGGCGATACGTTTCAGTACGAGGAATGAATACAGACCTGAATGCCATGACAATTAATGGTGTGAGCACGGCATCTCCTGAAGACAGGCGCGGTATGATTTTAGATGGAGTGCCCTCTGACTTGCTCCAGTCGATGACCGTCTACAAAACACTCACCCCGAACCTTGATGCAGACACTATCGGGGGGGCGATTGACCTCGAAACTATTACTGCCTTTACCTACGATGAACCTCTTTATAGGGTGCGAGTTGATACAACTCGTAACGAGCTGACAAAAGATAGTAGCAATCCGAGATTATCCGCGACACTAACTAACCGTTGGCAAATGGATGGCGGTGAATTAGGTGCCGCCGTCGTGTTAAGTGATCAGACACGCCGCATTGTCGCTCATAACAATGAAAATGGTGGGTGGGGCTCGATCGCCCCCAACGATGACTACGAAATGCGTTTTTATGACTTGGAGCGAGAAAGACGCGGTATTGTCCTCAATTTGGATTATGTAACCAATTCGGGCAATACCATCTACGCTCATATGTTCCATAATGAATATGTTGATACGGAGTGGCGTGCAAAATGGGAGACGCGTGATGGTCTCGAGGACAATGATGCAGTTATTAATGGGAACGTGTACAGCTATGCAGACAGCAAGGTGGATACCGAGGGGAAAAACAGGACTGAAACTCGAGAAATCACCAGTATACAGATCGGTGGTGAATGGCAGCTGAATGAAACCAATAAGCTCCTCGTGGAAATATTTGGTTCAGAAGCCGAGCAGGATGATACCGATCGCTACAACGCAATCTTTCGAAGTGGGAAGGTAAAAAGTCCCATCACGTATGACAATTCAGACCCTCAAAAGCCATTGGTTACTTTCCCAAGTGTCTTCTACCAGCCCAGCACATTTCCACTAAAAACTTGGGAGACAGAATTTGCGTTGAATACCGATGAAGATATCGGTGCAAAATTTGATTGGACCAATTCGTTAAGTAGTTCTACGGACCTTCAGTTTGGAGCAAAGATCCGCTATCGAGAAAAAATAAACGACTACAACTTTTGTGGTTATGATCCTGTTGGTGATAGCACACTAGCGGACTACGCCTATACGACTCCCAGTCAGTATTTGAATACCGCACATGGACCGACACCTACATTTGATCAAGTAAAAGCATTTGGCAATAACTTGGGGTCTGGAACTTACGCTTTATCAGATGGAACTGTTTGTCCGGCTACCGGAACCTTCTTTGAAGCCAGTGGAGATGAAGAAGAGGAGTCGATTGCGGCAGATTGGCAAACAGATGAAGACATTATGGCTGCCTATATAATGGCTACAACCGTCGTTGATAATGCAACGTGGGTATACGGTTTTCGATACGAAGATACACAGACTACCTATCGGGGTAAAAGGTTCGATGGCAGCGCATATGCTGGTAACGTCAGTTATGAGAATGACTACAGTTTATTTGCTCCCTCTTTGAACTTGAAATATAACTTGACTGATGATCAGGTGATTCGGGTTGGCGCTTTTAAATCGCTGGTACGTCCTGGGTTCGGGGAGTCGAGAGCGGGGGCACTGATTGATCTCGACGATAACAATATTGAGGGGGGCAATCCCTATCTTGATCCAACCGAAGCCTGGAACTTTGACTTATCTTATGAGTATTACTTAGGCGCGGAAACCTTCGTCGGAGCTGGCGTATTTTACAAGGATATAGAGAACCCTATAGTTGATGTTGAGCTACAAAATGCCTCATTCAGAGGTCAGACGTGGAACAGAGTTGAGACCGCTGATAATGCAGGCGACAGCGACATACAGGGGTTTGAGATTTCATTCCAGACAGCTCTTAATAATGGTCTTGTTTTCGTAGTAAACTACACGTACACGGATGGGGAGACCGCTCTTCCTTCTACCTCTGCAAACGGAGCCAGATCTATTCCATTCTTCAAACAGGCAGAAGATTCAGCTAACGTATCTTTTGGGTATGACAAGGGTCCATGGGATATTAGGCTTGCAGCGAATTACAGAGGGGATTACTTGGATGAACTCGGTGGAGATGCTCTTGCAGATAGATATACCGACGATTTCATGCAAATAGATCTCACGGCCCGCTACGAATGGAATGACAATTTGACAGTGAGAGCTGAAATTATAAACTTGAATGATGAGCCAGAATCTTATTACTTTGGTAACTCGCGCAGGCTGTCTCAGTACGACGAATATGGAACAACTTACGGATTAGGTGTCCTTTACACTTTTTAAGTTTGTGCTGACTTATCGACAGGGGGAGGCGATGTCTCCCCTTCTTAAGACTTTTCCGCGATATTAGAAAACCCAGCTACTTCTCGAGCTATACGCTCGTTGTTTAACCGCTCTTCAGTATTTCTTCGCAACACGGTTAAAGTTTGATTTTTAGTTAATTTAGTCACTTTTTCCAGTGAATACATCTCCATTAGAATGTCCCAGAGAGGTTCGTTGTATTTTATCTTGTTCATTTTCCGTTTCCTTTAAACTAAATTACAACACTGAGTACACAATCGCTGCTGGAATAAACAAGGCAACCACTGCAAAACCATTAAAAACCAAGATTTAGATATTTTTATATTCACTATTTAGCAGTTCTTTCGGATTAGGGGGATCACTCAGGCATTATAGGTGTTCCTCCGCAAACTCTGCTACAGCAGATCGAGGCACCCCTTGAAGGAATAAATTCCCTCCCTTGTGAAACTTTTTAAACCTTTCGATTAAATATGTTAAGCCCGAACTTGTGGGACTTAAATATGGCGTGTCAATTTGAGCGAGATTTCCGAGACAAATCACTTTTGAGCCATTACCTGCTCTGGTAACAATGGTTTTAATTTGATGCGGCGTCAAATTTTGCGATTCATCAATTATTATATAGCTACTTTGAAATGACCTTCCCCTTATATAGTTCAGGGATTTGAACACCAGAGGAACCTTACTAAGTATATAATCCACACTACTAGCACAATTTTCATCCTCCCAATGTAGAGCCTCTAAGTTGTCTGTAATTGCACCAAGCCAAGGCTCCATTTTCTCGGCTTCAGTCCCAGGCAAATACCCAATATCCTCATCAAGACCCTGAGTGCTCCGAGTAACAATTATTCTGCGGTATATTTTGGACGGAACTGTTTGTTCTATAGCCGCAGCGAGAGCAAGTATCGTTTTCCCAGAACCTGCCGAACCAGTTAAATTGACTATGTGAACCTCAGGATCCATCAGTAAATCCAGGGCCATAGCTTGATAGCAATCTCGAGGCTTTAATCCCCATACTTCTCTATCTAATAAATTACGTAAATTAAGATGGAGTACCCCAACCGTATCATCCTTGATGAATAAAATTCTTCCTAAGAACCCTTCTTCATCAAGAATAAATTGATTTGGATAAATCTCCTCATCAAAAAAATCAAGCGGGAGTTTATGCAATGTCTTTCTCTGTGTTTGCTCTGTCTCAATATCGCCAACATTGCTCCAGAAGGAACCCTTGAACTTCAAGTAGCCTTTATTCAACTGTTCTATATCGTTAAGCAATTGATCACTATGATAATCTTGGGAATCTATTCCACACGCCCTAGCCTTGAGGCGAACATTAATATCTTTAGTCACAAGAACTATCTTCATTCCGGGATTGGCTTGTTTCAAGTAGCCAACATCATTTAAGATTTTATTATCATTTGACTTAGAGGACAGAATCACTAGATTATCTGGTTTTTTAGTCATTAAAATAGACAAGCGCCCTGTCATAGAAGTGTTTTGCTTGATCACTACCCCGGCTTCCACTTCTTCAGGAGAAGCACCACTTAGCACTCGATCTAACTCTCTAATCGCTTGCCTACAGTCTGCGGCGTTGGATTGTCGCCCACTCTTCAACGAGTCAAGTTCCTCTAATACAGTTATTGGAATTACAACATGATGTTCATCAAAATTAAGGATGGAAGTAGGATCATGTATAAGCACATTTGTATCAAGCACGTAGAGTATTGGGGTCGAGGACGTTCTGGTTCCAGTATAGCTACTGGCAATTTTCGCTTCGCTCATCAAAGTTAATTTCCGAGTGGGGTATTAAGGCGCCTTTAAGAGATTGAGAGAAATATCCGCCTTAGATAATTTTCAAACTACATCGTTGGCGGCATCAAAAAACCCATCTAATTCTCGAGCTATGCGCTCGTTATCTAACCGTTCCTCAATATTCCTTCGCAACTCGGTTAAAGTTTGCCTTTTATTTAAATCAATCACTCTTTCGAGTGAATTTATATCCGTTAGAGGGTCGTTGTATTTTACCTTGGACATTTCGTTTCCTTTGAGCACAATTAAATCACTGAGTACACAATCGCCGCCGGAATAATCAAGGCGACCACTATTAAGCTACTAGTTATCGTGATGGCCTCCAAAACTGATAGAACATCATTAATGACGTTTCTCACAATAATCTCCTCCCCTATAAACATTTGGGCTTTAACAATTTTGGAGAAGTTTCATTGCAAGAGTGCTACAGAAATTTTAAATTTTTATGAAATCGGATCGGCTGATTGTAAAGTCCAGGGGAGTATTCCCCTCTTGCCCAAGTTAGGTCCATTTGTGCTATTACACATCAGGCTGGTCTTTTAGTTATCCAATTAATTGCATGCGGCTGGGAGTCTAATTGGGTTGCAACGAGCGGCAGATGTCGCCGGGAGATTCACCGAATATTCACTGAAATCTGGACGCGGGAGATAGTAGTCGGTAGATACGTAATGAGCGCCGGAGTTAAGAGCTGCCTCACGACGACTGGTTGTATTTTCCCGTGCTTCAATTGTATTTGCGTCTGCTCTTGTGCGGACTATAAACCCAGCTGAAACAGTGGTCCGAATTCGCTGCTGATCCTGGATTGGGTCGTTTATTGTAAAATATGCGGCGTGATCTGCCTCAGTATTTATTGAATTTACGAACATTGGTAAACCTTCTAGTGAAGCATTTCCTCTCATATACAGTTTAACCTTCCCTGGACCCTCATCTAGAGCAAAGAAGACTTTACCCCTTGACTCATTCAATGAAGGCCAGCCTCGCCTGAGAATAGCCTCGCGCAACGTTTTGGCATTGCCTCGGACATCATCCGGAGTTATTAGTTTGCTGCGCGGAAATACTCTCAAGGTCTCTACATCAAGTGCATCAAAGGCGGCCTCGCTAAAATCTAGTGCTGCTTTTGAATCAGGATATGCTGACCTACCGGTCTTGGCGTTGAACATAATCAAGATTGGAACATGTTCCGGATTTTTGTCAGACCAATCGCGGATTTCAGTCAAACAGGTAATCCAGGTTGGGCAAGTAGAGCGCACGTCGATGTCCTGAGCATGCAGGACTTTAAAACCTGGCTCATGCATATCGGAGTTATCATATTCTACCGCTCCCGCTTGGCCTCCTGTTTGGCGGGGTAACAATGGTTCAGCGTAGCGACCTCCTTCGGGGTCGTAGAGTATATCGAGCTCGATTTGTCTTAATCCCAAATCCAGCTGTTCTGTGAGAGGCAGATGAGTATAGTCAAGTGTAATCGCAGATTGCTCCCGGTACGCCCGAATAAGGTCCAGTTCCGGCTTGGGGATAGCAAGTTTGTAACTATTGTGTGAACCAATTGCCTGCAAATCATTCATGGAAATATCGCTGCTAAGGTTTTTGCATGTTCCCTCAAGTTCTGCCTTATCAGGGCACTGGTCCGAGTTTGCGGCGACAGCTTCGGTCAAAAACGCCAGCGTGGTGCTAATCATGATGCGAGCGAGGGTTTTGGTTTGTTGTCTAGCCATTGTCTTGTCTCTAGCTGATCTTCAGGAGATTAAAAACTTAACCTGTCAGGATGACAAAGATGTGACAGGTCTCTATCTGGAAAACTCATCATAAAAGTAGGCAGGCAGCTGATGCTTGAAGATCTCATAAGTAATATATATGATAATTCATATATGTATTTCTTAGGCATATTTCTATGAACCCCTGCGAGTTTTTCAAATCTCTGGCCGATGAAACCCGACTTAAATCTCTGTTGTTAATTTGCGAAGCGGGTCCGGTCTGTGTATGCGAATTGATGAGTGCATTGGAGCTGGATCAACCAAAAATTTCGAGACACTTGGCACAACTGCGAGCTGCAAAAGTCGTTGTGTGTGAGAGGCAAGGCAAGTGGGTGTATTACCGGCTGAATGCGGCGATGCCGGATTGGGCCCTAAGTACAATTGAAGAAACCGCAAAGAAAAACTCAGACTACTTTAATGCTCAGCTCACCAATCTAATTACCCAACAATCAATTCCTGGTCGCTGCAACTAGACCAAGAGATCTTTAGATGAAACTACTCTATGTGTGCTCTCATAATCGGTGTCGAAGTATCCTTTCGGAAGCCGTCACCAACACCCTAGCTGGAGACATACTAATTGCCAGAAGTGCTGGCAGTCATCCCGCGGGTGAGGTGCACCCAATGTCTCTGAAATATCTTGAAAAAGCTGGTTACCCAACCGAGGGGCTTAAGAGTCAGTCCTGGAATGACTTTGAAGATTTTGAGCCGGACATTGTTATCACTGTCTGTGATTCTGCTGCCGGGGAAGCTTGCCCTACTTATTTTGCAAGCTCGATCAAGTTTCATTGGGGGCTTGCAGACCCATCCAAACTAGAGGTGAATGCTGACGAGCAGGAAGAAGCTTTTCTTGCCTGTATCGATGAGATTGTGGAGCGCGTGCAAACTCTGAGGGGCATCATTGAAGAGAATCAGGACAAAGGCGACCTGCACAAAGTTCTGCTTACATTGGAGGCATCGAAGTGACGGAGCGGCATGATCTACCCAACGTAGATAAAGATAAGTTACATCTTCCAGATCTTGGAAAACTTCTCACCAAGCAGTTAGAGCATAAGCCAAGAATATTGTTGCTGTATGGCTCACTCAGAGAGCTGTCTTATTCACGGCTGGTGATTGAGGAGTCCGCACGCTTGTTGCAAGCTTTGGGCGCTGAAGCAAAGATCTTTGATCCCCGCGGACTCCCCCAACCTGACAATGGAGACGAGTCTGACCCCAAGGTGAAAGAACTCCGAGACCTCATGATCTGGTCTGAAGGTCAAGTGTGGTGCTCCCCAGAACGACATGGCTCGATGACAGGTATCTTTAAGAGTCAGATTGACTGGGTGCCGTTAAACCTCGGTGGCGTCCGTCCAACCCAGGGCAAAACACTCGCGGTGATGCAAGTCTGCGGTGGCTCTCAATCATTTAACGCAGTGAATCAACTGCGTATTCTCGGGCGCTGGATGCGCATGGTGACAATCCCTAACCAGTCATCTGTGGCAAAGGCGTTTCTGGAATTCGATGATAATCAACGCATGAAACCTTCACCGTATTACAATCGCATAGTCGATGTCATGGAAGAGCTCCTGAAATTTACTCTTGCCATGCGTACCAACAAGGATTACTTCGTTGATCGCTACTCTGAACGAGTGGAGAGTGCCGAGCAAGTAAGTCTCCGGGTAAACAAGCGTTTACTGTAATAGCGCACCCGCAGATATTTTTTAGGTTTAGAATATAGAAGGTGAAAAAAGGGCGCTTAAGAGCGCCCTTTCTGCTAACCTAATAACCTCCAACGAACTTACTAGAAGTCGTTGAAAGTCCAGCCCTTCGTCCAATCTGAAGTTGTGTCTTTGACAGCTCCGATATAGTCGACCTGATCCCAAAAGGAATCTGTCAACTTGCTCATATCGGGGGCGATCGCATTCACCTCAGTTCCGTTCACAGTGCCAAGTGTACCACCTAGTGTGAAAGCAGCATTACTACTACCCGTTTGAGCACCGTACCAGTCCTTCCCTGTCCATAATATTTCTTCAGCAGTGCCCTTCTCCGACATATCGTTCAGACAAGCCGTGGTGATGAGACTATTTTGCATCGCTAGCGTTCCATTCAATGTGGCGATTGTCGCACCCGACTGGCTCCAAGTCGCAGCAGTTGCCATCCGCACGCAGCCTTCTGAGGAGGCGGTTGGCATAGTGCCGCCAATAACCGAGTTGTACATATTCATCCCTGTTCCGGCTTTTAGTTCCATCGCATGACCTTTTGAACTCATGTTCGGGCTCAAAACACAGGTTAGGTTCGAGATAGTGGGTATAGATCTTGGCGTAGCTGTTGGATTTGCTCCGAGATTATCAGCCTCGATACAGTTATCACCGGTGTTAGTCAGTTTTATAAGAACGTGTTGAAGCTTGCCTGTGTATCCAGTGGTCCAGTCAAGAGAATCATCGTCTATACCAGTTAGGTAAAGGTGTTTTGCATCGACATTGCCCCCATAGAACTCAATTCCGTCGTCCGCACCATTGTGAATCTGAATGTAATCAAGGTTGGTACCTGAGCCAACACCCTGAAGAGCAAGGCTGTTTAGTTCATCCTCCGGCGTAAACAGGTAGCCAGCATACTTTATCTGTGTGTAGTTGACGTTACCGCTACTATCGGCGTTGTCAAAGGTGGTTCCTCCTCCATACTGTCCAGTGGTGCCCTCTCCCTGCGCATATCCGCTGCTAGAGTTAAGTTGAGCGGAGCCATTGATAACTAAACCACCCCACTTTCCTCGCGCCGTGCTGGCCTCTGTATAACCAGCAACATCCTCAGAAGAGGTCATTATGATTGGATTTTCAGGTGAACCATTGGCATGAATTTTGGCGCTCTTATCAATAACGAGCGCGTTGAAACCTACCGGAGAAAAGACCGTAGTGCCTGCATCTATGGTCAGCGAAATTTTCTTGTCGTTGTCGGTATCAGTGTTTGTACCAATGAATACTGCACTACTTAACTGATAGGCATTGTTTGAAGTAAGGTGAGTATTCGTCTCTATTCGTCCTTTTAGCTCACAGACGGGCTTGCCGCTGAAAGTAGTACCCGTTGCCGCTGTGTTTGTCGGGCAACCAGTAGTGGGCTTTTTAGCTATTGAGGCAACGACTGGATCATTAGTGTAAGTTATCGTGGTTATATCATCCCCTAACCAATAACCGACATAAGCGGTCAGTTTAGCGCCAGCTAGATTTGCATCATCACCTATTAAGTCTTCTACAATGTTGACAGACTCAGATGCCGTTAAGGTCTTGGTCGCGTAACCTTGCAGGTTATTGGCATCGAAGGGCACCCAAATTCCTCCAGACAACTTGGTAAAAGTGCCGACGCCCTCTACTGTGAGAATTGCTACAAGAGTACCAGTCTTCCCAACATCAGCAGTGGCCGGTTTTATTGTCGCCACTAAATCAAGCTTCTCACTTGACGGCACCGTGGCGAGGTAATTAGCACCGCCACTTATTGTGCCTCCGCCCGAAAAAGAGGCTCCCGCAGAAGCTCCGCCCGTTGCAAGAACGGGTTGAGTAGCACCTTGCGCAGTCATCGCAGCGACTCCCAAAGCAACGCCCGCGGCCAATGTGCTGACCTTTGTTCTCTTGAAACTCATATTCTCTCCTTAATCTTTAAAGATGGTAGGTAAACTAGTTGGCTTGAATGATAAGTAACTTACATTTCAGTTCTTTGACTTTTTTGTTTCAGTTATTTGACGTTTTTATTGCAGATTTATGACCCCAGAAGTCTCACTATGAAAAACGAATTAGAGAGTTCATACTTTGTTTCCCTGGCAATATAATGCACTTATCATTCGAAACTAAAAAAGGTGGATGCTTTAGTGGGGACAGAGGATATTTACGGAGCGCTTAAGGTAGAAGCACAACCTTTGGGTTTCTTCGAAACCCCAATCGCTTATGCCCAACTCAAGGAAAGTGAGAAGCTCATTTATGATTTGGAACGCTCCATACATAAACATAAGGCCTCCAATGCAGGTTTGTCCAGGTCAAACGTGGGGAGTTGGCACTCTGACACCAACATGATGCAATGGGGAGGTGAAGCAGCAAATAAGCTCGCAAACACGGCGATCAGCATTGCGAAGCGGATGAGCCATTTCCAAGACTCTAGCCCCGATGCGTTTGAATGGAAGGTAAGTATGTGGGCTAACGTTACTTCACCCAATGGGCTAAATCATATTCATGCGCACCCCGGTAATTTATGGGCGGCAGTTTTTTATATAAACATGGGTCGCGATCCTTCCTCGAAGGAAGATGTGGGAGGCTCGCTGTACGTTGAAGATCCTCGCTTTCCAATGGCCGCCATGCATAATACAGGTTTTCGCATGAAAGACGTGAATGGTAAGCAACAGGCTTATCAAGTTGATCTTAATTTACAGGAAGGGAATTTAGTGGTATTCCCGGCGTGGATGCGCCACGGCGTGAGAATATACCGAGGCGCTGGGGAGCGGATATCAGTCGCTCTAAATATAGACGTCGTCCCCAAATCGTAGGAAGGAAATCTAGGAGACTCTGTTCCCGACCGCCCGCTGAAATCTTAGTTTATTTATTGGATTAAGTAATCTCGCCAATCCTTTCGTAAAAGTAAGCGGACTGTCTAATACCGAAAAGCACAGGCAACCCTCTTCTGTCCTCGGCTGATGCGTATCTTTGTTTGTACGAAGGATAAAGTCCGACTTGTGATATTCACCCAGCTCGTCGGACATACTGCCGTCTAACACTAAGGTGGTCTCAGTTCCTTGATGCTTGTGAACGGGCGTTTGACTCCCCGGCTTCATATAAATAAATGAACATTGCGCCTCGTCGTCTATCTTTACATCTGCCTGTGTAATGCCCGCACCCAGCTGCTTCCAGACAAGTCCCTCGGATGCTGCTTTTGCTAGCACTTTCGGGAGCCTAATACTGCGGTCAAGCATATGTATTGAGTCTATCGTTGACTTAGCGGGCTCAAGTTCCGTCACCTGAGGCTGTTCTACGATCTTGGAAACTAAGTCGGCCAAATCTGTTGCATGCTGTTCACTGTCTGTATGTTCATCTGGTGACTCCACCCAATTTTGGGCGGCCCTTGCCTCAATATCACTAATCACATCTCGGCAAGATTCACATAGCTCCAAGTGAGCAGAAATCGCCAGACTGGCGCCCATGGGAAGTTCCCCGGAGGCAAACTTGTTTAGCATCTCCCTTGAGGGATGAAAGGTAGTGTCGCGTGCTGTCATTGCTCTGTCCCGATTAATTGTCTCATTTTGCCCATTGCCAGTCTTAACCTGGACTTCAGGGTGCCAAGCGGAATCTCTAGAGCAGAGGCCGCCTCTTCATGTGTTAGGTTTAGTAGATATACTTTCTCAACGACCGCCTGTTGCGCCTCAGGAAGCTGCGCGAGGAATTTTTGAATTTGGGAAAATTCCGCTTCGACCGACCCTCGCTCCTTCTCGGCTAACGACTCAGTCTCGTCTAGCCCTGCAGGCCATATGTCGTCGGCGTTGACGCACGATGGTTGGCGCTTTTGTTTTCTTAACATGTCAAAACAGCGATTTCGCGTCAGCGTGAAGATCCAGCTTTGCACGTTGCCGCGATCCGAATTATAGAGAGGGGCCTTCTGCCAAACTGTAAGCATGGCCTCCTGGACAAGATCCTTCGATAATTGCTCATTCCGGGTAATTTTCATCCCGTGAGCAAAGATCTTGGTAGAGAATCGCTTAAACAATTCGTTAAAGGCGGCCCGAGATTTCTCATTGCCGACCGCTGTGAGGAGTGCCTCATCGGTCCCTGAACTCACGTTCGTGTCGCGGATGTCCATGCTACGTGGTCCCGAGCGGGTCTTTGCACCATTATCGGACGCTAGACTTGCCATGTGTATGTGTTCCATTGGAGCGCTTAGAGTTGTCATAACCCCTATGAACGCCGTTTGATTGAAAATAGATCACCTATCGTAATAAATAAGTGATCCGTAAGTAAAATAGGCCCGTACTGGTAATACATCATTATAACGAGGCTTGCCTAAATGAAACAGGCCCCACACCTAGTTTTTGCATCTGACAGCACCAGCGGCGACTTTTTAGCCTCTCGTGTTATTCAGGCCTATCAGAATATCAGCCCGGAGAACTTAGAGGAAATAGGTACCTTGTATACCTCTGACGTCTACTTTGAAGATCCGACATCCGGAGTTCAGGGCAAGGCCGCTCTCATGGCTCATTTCGCCAAGACGTTCCAGAAGCTGGAGGGATGCTCTTTTCAGTTTCACCGCACTGTCTCCGATGGGGCAGATCTTTTTCTGGCGTGGACCATGACAGCTAACTACTCAAAGCTGCAACGGGGTAAAGCGATTCGAGTCGAGGGTTCTACTTATTTAAAAACGCGAAATGGCAAAATCTACTTCCACCGCGACTACTTCGACATGGGATCGCTGCTCTACGAGCACTTGCCCCTGCTGGGCAAAATCATCCTCAAAATTAAGCATCGATTGGCGCTTTAAAAAGTGAGGGCCCTGGTCACTGGAGCCACCTCTGGCATTGGTCATCAGCTCGCCAAGGATTATCTCGAAGACGGACACACAGTGCACTGCTGCGGACGGCAGTCAAAAGTTCTTGAGACATTACAGGTCAGCTTCCAGGGCCTTGCCGAAGCCCACAGTTTTGACACTGCCTCTCTCAGTGAAGTGCAAGGATCCTTACAACACATTCCGCATCTCGATACAGTGATACTCAATGCGGGTACCTGTGAGTACGTCGATGCTTCAAAGTTTGATGCTGAATTGTTTGAAAGGGTAATGCGCATTAATCTGATCGGGGTAGGCAACTGCCTACAGGTGCTAATTCCAAAGATTAAGCCGGGAGGCACACTAGCCTTAATGGGAAGCAGTTCGAGCTACCTCCCCCTACCAAGGGCGGAGGCATATGGAGCCTCGAAAGCCGCTATCGAATACCTCGCTCGCACTCTTCAAATTACTCTCAGGGCCAGCGGAATTACGGTTAGTTATATCGCGCCGGGATTTGTAGAAACTCCATTAACCGACAGGAATGACTTTCCGATGCCTATGCGCGTTGGGGTTAAATTCGCGTCTAAGAGTATTCGGTCGGGGCTGTTAGCGAAAAAACAAGAGATCCACTTCCCAGGCCGCTTTACCTATCTTCTTAAGGCCATTGCGCTAATGCCAAAAAGAGTGCAGCAATTCTTGATCGCGAAAGCTCTGACGAATTAAAATCTTTACTGAATCATGAAAAGACAGCAGATCGCAATAATCGGGAGTGGGATTTCGGGTTTAACCTGCGCCTACCTATTGCACGAGCAGCACGACATCACCGTTTTCGAATCCAACGACTACATCGGCGGTCACACCAACACAGTTGAAATTGAACATTTGGAGCAGGCTCTCCAAGTGGATACAGGTTTCATTGTTTCAAATGATAGAAATTATGCCAATTTCTTAAAGCTGATGTCTGAACTAGGTGTCGCTCTCCAGCCAACAGAAATGAGTTTTAGTGTGACCAATAAAGAGCTAAACCTCGAATACAATGGTCACAACGTAAACACTCTGTTCTCACAACGCCGCAATTTTTTTAGGCCAAACTTTTACCGACTTGTCTTTGATATTCTGAAATTTAATAAAATGTCAAAAGCATTAGTAGGGAAAGACTTGGACGCACCGCTGACCTTAGGCGATTTTACTCGTGCCAGTAACCTTAGTGACACATTCAAAGATAATTACCTCTTGCCTATGGTTGCGGCCATTTGGTCTTGCAGCCTTAAGCAAGCGGAAGACTTTCCCATAGAATTCTTTCTGAGGTTTTTCCACAACCACGGACTACTCGACATCAAAAACCGGCCTCAATGGTACGTGGTCAAAGGTGGTTCCAAAGCTTACATTGAACCGCTGACGGCAAACTTTAGACAGAGAATAGAATTGAAATGCCCCGTGACGTCAGTCGAAAGGACACAAAGTTCCATTACTGTGAATCACGCAAAAGGGTCTAGCAACTTTGATCAGATAATCTTTGCCTGCCACAGCGACCAAGCTCTGGCACTACTCAGCGATCCTAACGAGGATGAACAAACAGTATTAAGTGGGCTCTCCTATCAGGAAAACGATGTGATACTCCATCACGATGATTCTCTAATGCCCGAGAGGAAGCTTGCTTGGGCGAGCTGGAATTTTCTCGCCGGAGAACAAAGCGCTAATCAGCCGCCCATAGTGACTTACTGTATGAATATCCTGCAGTCCCTAAAAAGCGAAATTCCGCTTCTCGTTTCCTTAAACGCGAGACACAAAATTGATCCAGAGAAGATTTTAAGGGAATTTAGCTACTCGCACCCAGTCTACTCATATCAAGCTATTGATTCGCAATCGCGGCGGTCTGAGATCTGTGGATCTGACCGGATTCACTACTGCGGCGCATATTGGTATAGTGGATTCCATGAGGATGGAGTAAAGAGTGCCCTAGATGTGGCTAGTCGGTTCGGAAAAGAACTATGAGCAATGACCCCAAAGACGGCTTCCAAAGTGCAATTTATGCGGGCACGGTTCGCCATCGCCGCCTCAGTCCTCGCAAACATGACTTTAATTACCCGCTTTTTATGTTCCTACTTAAAGTCGACGAAATTCCTAGCGTTGTTAAAACATTCTGGCAATTAAGTTTCAACGCTTTTTGTTGGGCGAGATTCAAGCGTAGTGACTATATCGTTAGTGAGCATGAGAGTATTACTGATGCCGTCCGATCAAAAATTGCGGAGGAACTAAATTTTCCGGTCAAAGAGCTCGGGAAAGACGTATTTTTTCTAGGTCACCTCAGATACTTCGGTTTTTACTTTAGCCCGTTGAATGTTTACTTTGTGAAGACAGCTGACAAGTTTACACACATGTTAGCAGAGGTCAGTAATACCCCTTGGAATGAGAAGCACTATTACGCTCTCGATCTAGAAAATCTTGAAAAGCATCCTAAAGAGTTTCATGTGTCTCCTTTTAATTCTATGGATCAAACTTATCAATGGAAAATCAGTCCGCCAGAAGATTCGCCAAAACCTTGTATCATCCACATAGAAAGTTTTGATCAAAAAACGAACATGAAAGTTTTTGACGCCACACTAAACTTGCATAGAAGACCATTAGACAAACCAGAACTAGCTCGGGTACTCATAAGAACCCCTATTCAGACAGCGAGCGTGGTGTTCGGAATCTACTGGCAAGCACTGAAATTATTTTTAAAGCGAGCGCCTTTTTACAAACATCCGTTTAAATCAGGAACGAAAGGAAAAACGACACAGCATGAGCCAGAAAAATTTAGCCATTGATGACGAGGGTACACGAGCATATAAAGGCTCGAAAAAGGTAGCACTTCTTCGCGCTCTGCTTTTGAAGGTGCTTAGCAAGGCATCTGAAGGGCACTTCGTGCTCAAAGAAAATGGAATCATTATTGCAGAAGTTGGGAGCCCCAGCGCTGACTTGCAAGCTGAAGCGGATGTTCTGGATCAGCGTGCATACGAGAGAGCGCTCCTGGGTGGGAACACCGCCGCTGGCGAAGCATATGTCGACGGCTGGTGGACCTCTCCCGACATTACTCAAGTGACTCGCTTCTTCTCAAGAAACCTCTCCATGATGGACTATTGGGATAGTCGCTTTGGCTGGTTGTTAAAACCTTTTAAGACTATGAGGTATCTGCGCCGTTTGAATTCAAAGAGGCAGGCAAAGAAGAATATTCTGGCTCACTACGACCTCGGAGATGAGCTTTACCAGACCTTCCTAGACCCAAAAATGCAGTACAGCAGCGCAATCTTTGACGAGGAGGGTAACTCGCTTGAAGAAGCGCAGGTAAATAAGCTAACCCGAATCTGCGACCAACTAAAATTAAGAGAAGACGACCACCTGCTGGAAGTAGGTTCCGGCTGGGGCGGCCTTGCAATCTTTGCTGCGGAGAATTATGGCTGTCAGGTTACCACAACAACAATCTCCGACAATCAATACAGGTACGCAAAAAATAAGATCGATGCGGCGGGTCTCTCAAATAAAATAAATTTACTTTCCGACGACTATCGGTTGCTGCAGGGCAAATTTGAAAAAGTAGTTTCGGTAGAAATGATTGAGGCCGTCGGTAAGAAGTATCTATCGGGGTACTTTCAAAAGTTAAATGACCTGCTCAAGCCAGGAGGCCTACTGATGCTGCAGGCCATTACCATAGCCGACCAACGTCTAAAGTCGTACAGCAGCAATGAAGACTTTATACAGAAGCACATCTTCCCGGGCGGTTTTTTACCCTCTGTATACTTAATCTCAAAGATACTTGCTGATTCGACAGAGCTAGTTATGCGTGATTTTAGAGACATAGGGCTCGATTATTCTAAGACCCTGTCCCATTGGCACAAAAATCTGCTGGAAAAGAAAGAGACCCTCAGTCAACTGGGCTACGACGATCAGTTCTATAATTTGTGGACGTATTATCTCGGTTATTGCGAGGGTGGCTTTCTGGAGCGTCGCATCAGCGCCTCTCAAATGCTTATGAGCAAAGCACCTCACACTTAAAATTACGTGGAAAAACTTAAGACAGTCGCAGCATCTAAACCTCTCAATCTGATCATCTTTAATTTTCTATGGTTCGGGTTAGTCGTTGGAAGGAATGAAATGATCCTCCTCACCCTGCCTGTGTTAACAGCGTATGTGGGGCTCTTACGATACGCCGGTAAAATTAATATCTACCAGATAATAATCCCGGCTAGCATCGGAATTACGATTGACTGTGTCCTTACACTTCTTGGGCTATTTAATTTTTCTGAGGCCACTTCCCTGATTCCCATCTGGCTGATCGCCCTTTGGGTCAACTTCAGCACCACCTTGACGATGTCTCTTTCATTTATAGGTAGAAGTAAGCTCTTAGCGGCTGGGCTCGGTGGCCTTGCTCTGCCTTTTAACTATGCGATTGGCGAACGTTTAGGCGCTGTCACATTCGGCGACCCTTACCTGACTACCGTAGTGGTGCTAGCACTTATCTGGTCTATCAGCTTCCCAATTTTATTCATGGTATCGAATGAGAATTTTACTAAAAAACTTTATCCGCGCTAGCTTGTTGCTTCCAATACTGGCTTATCCCTCTATTGGTTTAGCCGGCCCTCTCGAGAATCTCCAACTCGTCGGTGAAGCTCGCCTAAGAGTTTTGTTTTGGCGAATTTATGACAGCTCTCTTTACTCTGCAACAGGCTCTTTTGACGGTATCGAACCAGAAATTGCACTCAAAATTGAATATCGACGGAATATTAAACTTGAAGAGCTTATTAAGAGGACAAAAGAAGAGTGGGAAGCCATGGACAGGTTTACCGCCGAGAACGAGGTATGGCTTGAACAACTTCAGACTTTTCTCCCGAGCATAAGCAGGGGAGACACGATTACTCTGAGGGTCGATGGAAATCTAGGGAGCACTTTTTACTACAATTCGGAACCTATCGGCCAGATAGACGATGATCAATTCACAAAAGAATTTCTCTCGATTTGGTTATCCGAGGAGAGCGGCTACCCAAATCTTCAAAGACAACTTATCGGCCGATGACAAGGCCCTAACCTATTAGACCAGGCACCAAGATAGCACTACGGCTCTATCTACAGGCTTTATTGGCTAACGATAAAGAATCTACGTAATCAAATACGGTTTCAGGGCGTTGAATCGGTATTCTATTTCGGCAATTTGCATCGGGGAGAAACTGTATTCGCCACGCCGCGATTTTGTCGTTTTAAAAACTCCTCGTTTTTGCAACACCCAAAGACGAACTCCGGGTATCAGGTTGTCTAGATTTTGAATCAATAGCAGCTTTGAATAACAGTCACTTAAAGAAGCTTCATCACCGCTCTGATAGAAATCCCATAATTTGGCGTAGACATCTGCATACATTGCACCGCCAGTCATGACCCCGTCGGTTCCTATTCGCATTTCGTAAAGCCACCCGCGGCCCAGTGTCGCCCCAAAAATACTACGGATTGGCTCAGGTTGGTGGTTTTGGAGCGCCAGCATCCTCTCATGCACTCGCCCATATTCTTCCTTTATATAGCCACATTGTGGAAGTTCAGTAGCCAAATCGACGAGAAAATCAATGGTCAGCTCGATGTCCGGACCACCGCTGGTTTGAACGAATATCGGTTTATCAGTGACCTCACACAACGCCCTGTAGTAATCCCTGATCTCATCCAGCGAATTCGCCGTGGTCGGTGGTATGGCTATCATTCCATCGGGATTCAGGGATTCCGCAACCTTTGCGTAACCGAGCATACCTTCAGTGTCATCCGCCTGCACACCAAAAACCGTGGCCATACCAGTCCCTTCGCTTGCTTTTGCAATCACTTCAAAACCTTTTATTCTCTCCTCCTGACTCAAGTATCTTTGCTCACTCGAATTCTGAGGCCACACTACCCCCTCGATGCCGCACTGTGCACAAAAAGCAACTTCTTTTGCTAGGTCCTCATAGTCAACCTCATCGTCATGTGTGTAGGGAGTGCTAAGAATCATGAGAGCACCCCGCATCTTATTCTCAGCCGCGGAGAGAAACTTGGCATAGGGTAGGAATGCCGAGGCGGTCATACTGGCTAGCAATTTTCGTCGTGTCATCAAGTTTGATTTAATCATCAAGCCTCCCTCTCAATCCAATAGGAGTAAATCCGTTCGGAGTCGCATCAAGTAATTGAAATTTCGAAGTTCTTTTCAATCAGTATACATAGTTTTTCCTCAATTTTAATGTAGAATCTGACCACTGAGTTTTCAAAATTCTAACTTTGCCAACTATAGTGATAATAAAAATGAAACTACGTCGTATCCTCGATCGAAAAACCTGCCTACTTGCTATTTGCCTTTTTGTGGCCGGCTGTGACAGTCAAGAACAGAGCTCTCAACAAGCTCCAGATCCGGCATCGATGAATGACTCCACTGAATCGGCCATCGCTGACAGCACTCAATATCCGCAAGCTGGTAAGGGCACAACAGCAGGTGACTGGGATGCATATGGAGCTGACATCGGCAGCACGAAATATACGCCATTAGACCAAATCGATGCCAACAACATTGATGATCTAGAAATCGTTTGGCATCGCCCGGCACTCGATGAATATTATGTAAACATTAATCCTCAGCAACGTTATTCGAACACATGGACGGCAGCACCAATTGTCAAAAACGGCGTCGCCTATGTGACTAATGGAGTAGGTCTGGTTGAGGCCTTCGATCCCGGTACCGGCGAGACAATTTGGGTACAAGAGCCCCCGGGAGGCTCAGAGGGGCTGCCTGGCGCGCCAACCCGAGGTGTGGCGTACTGGACCGATGGTGGTGAAGAGAGAATCATCGTTCAGCGGGGCACGTATTTGTATGCTATCAACGCGTCAACTGGTGAGTTATATGCGGATTTTGGCATCGATGGCCGCGTGGATCTGCAGTTCATGCCTCCAGAATTTGCTCGCTACCGATGGGGTGGGGTTCCTATGGTGGTTCGCGACGTCATAGTCTTGGGTCAATCTATGTCCGACACATTCGACGCCAAGGAAGCTTATCGAGGAGACGTTCACGCCTTTGATGTCAGAACTGGCGAAGAACTTTGGACGTTCAATACAATACCCCAACAAGGCCAATTCGGAACGGAAACTTGGCAGGATCGTTCCTGGTCTTATACCGGCCACGCACCAGTTTGGGCGTTGTTCAGCGCTGATGCTGAGCTGGGCATGGTGTACATGCCAATTTCCTCTTCAACCAACGATATGTATGGCGGTCATAGGATTGGAGATAATTTATTTAGTCAAAGCATTGTTGCAGTAGACGTAGAGACTGGAGATCGAATTTGGCATTTCCAAACTGTTCATCATGGCCTTTGGGACTATGACCCTCCTGCAGCTCCGATACTCATGGACATAACGGTTGATGGTCAAGAAATCAAAGCAATTACCCAGCTCACCAAACAAGCTTTTGCTTTTGTTTTCGATAGGGAGACTGGTGAACCTGTCTGGGAAATCGAGGAAAGACCGGTACCACAGTCAACAGTCCCAGGAGAAGTAACATCACCCACCCAACCTTTCCCAACAAAGCCAGCGCCTTTCGACAGACAAGGCGCCACTGAGGAAAATCTCATCGATTTCACGCCTGAATTAAAAGCAGAAGCACTGGAGATTTTTGAAAATTATGTGACAGGGCCAGTTTTTACTCCACCATCAGTTGCTACAGAGGATGGCACGCAGGGGACTATCCAACTGCCGGGCTCTCAAGGTGGAGCTGACGTGCAAGGTGCGGCCTTCGATCCAGAAACTGGTTACTTATACATCCCCTCAATCACCTCCCCGTTCGTAGCAGACATTCTGCCTGGCGAGCCGGATGATACAAATTTAGCCTACACAAAAGGCTCCCGTCGCTGGATTGCTGGCCCGAGGGGTCTGCCTCTATTTAAGCCTCCCTATGGGCGCATTACCGCGATTGATATGAATACCGGCGAACATGTCTGGATGGTACCCAATGGAGATGGTCCGACAGATAACCCAGAGATCGCTCATTTGGACCTCGGTAAACTGGGTGTTCCGGGTCGACCCGCACCACTCCTTACCGGATCTCTCCTTTTTCTCGGTGAAGGTCTTACCAATATGCGCCCAGGCGGTCGAATCCCTTTCGATATGCCTGTAGAGATAGCCACTAATAGCGGCGGACCTTGGTTTCGCGCCTACGACAAACAAACGGGTGAAACCGTTTGGGAAGTCGAACTGGAGGCAGGCACGACAAGTCCCCCCGTCAGCTATATGCATGAAGGGGAACAATACATTTTGGTAGCAATCGGCGACAGAAGCCACAGTCCAGAAATGGTAGCTTTTAAGTTAAATAGCAATTGATATCGCCTTTGGTTGACAGAACTATTAAGGAGCTCAAATTTTGAACAAATATTTACTGAGTCTATGTTTCGCAATATCAATTGGCATCTCGTCTTATGTCACTTTTGTTTTTGCTCAAACACCACCCCCTCCTTTTCCGCCGATAGCGACTGACGTGACTTCAGAGGATATCACCAAATTTATTGACAATTTGCCTAGGGATAGAGTGAGTGATCGACCCATAAGAAGCGTCGAAGTCACCGGCGATTATAGAATCGGAGTCTATGGAGTATTTCGACCTAAAGAATTTCCGGGCGGCTCGAATTTGCACCAAGTGAACACGACCGAGATTTACTATATGTTAAGTGGCTACGCGACTTTGGTGACGGGTGGAACAATGACTGAAGCCAAGCAGGAAAACGAAAATTGGGTCCGAGGAACTGCGATTGAGAATGGGGTGAGCAGGAGAGTCGTGCCGGGTGATGTGATTGTGATTCCGGGGCATACCCCTCACTGGTTCAGCGAACTTGAGACTGACCTTTCGTACTTGATTTTAAGACCAGACCCAGATAACCGGATCCCATTAGTAAATTAATCTGTAGGACTTAAAAAGGCCGACGATATACCGGCCTTTTTTTACGTGTCTTATTATTAACTAAGTGACTAATCAGAGGGTTGTTTTACAGTTCGCAAGTACGGTTTGATGGTGTTCCAGCCCTCCGGAAACATTTCTTTTGCTTCTTCATCCGAAACCGCAGGGACGATTATCACGTCTTCCCCTTGACGCCAGTTTACCGGCGTAGCAACTTTGTGCTTCGCTGTTAGTTGCATAGAGTCAAGCGCCCTTAATATCTCATCAAAATTCCTTCCAGTTGTCATCGGGTAGGTCAACATCATTTTAATGGTTTTATCTGGGCCAATAACAAAAACAGACCGCACAGTAGCGTTAGTTGCGGCCGTCCGCCCTTCCGAGGTTCCTGGTTCTTCAGCTGGCAGCATGTTGTAAAGCTTCGCCACAGCCAAATCACTATCGCCGATCATTGGATAATTTACCGCATGACCTTGAGTCTCTTCGATGTCCTTTGCCCACTCATTGTGATTATCTACAGCATCAATGCTTAGCCCTATGATCTTACAATTACGCTTAGAAAATTCATTCTCCAGACCAGCCATATATCCAAGTTCTGTAGTACAAACTGGAGTGAAATCTTTTGGGTGAGAGAAAAGAACGCCCCATTGCCCACCCAGCCACTCATGAAAATCAATTTCACCAACGGTGGTCTGAGCTTTAAAATTCGGTGCAATATCATTAATTCTTAGTGACATAAATAGTCTCCAAATTGCTTATTTTTCGTAATTTTAGTTAGACGAGCAAGTTTACGCTCAGAGGACTCCCCGAGCAATAAGAATCAAATCAACTATTTTAGGCAATCATAAACAAATGCCGGAGGCATATTTCGAAGTGTAAACTTGAGCTTAATATCACTAAAAAATGGTTTGATATCTCCGTAATTTGCCAAGGAGTACTGATACTGAAGAAAGCGCCCTCCTTCTTTCAGGTTCGACTTAGCGCTGGATAATATATTTTCTATCAGGGCATCATCTATCATGGCAAGAGGTAAGCTTGATACAATATGGTCAACCTCCAAGATCTCTAACTCATTGAGTATTCCTTGGATCGAAGAAGCACATGAATTGTAAACTCTCAGTCTCGGGTCAGCGATGGTTCGAAGCTCACTCGCAAAGTCATCATTAACCTCGAAACATATAAGTACACTATCTTTATTCATGCGTTGCAAAATAGTACGCGTAATACAGCCATTTCCTGGACCAAGTTCCGCAATGACGAGTGTTTCGGAAAAATCAATTGAGCCTAGAAGCCGCTCTGCCAGTCTGTTAGAGCTGGGTGTTATTGTCCCAGTAGTTTTGAAGTTTTTAATTAACTTTACAGAATCTCGCAATTTTAATCTTGTTGTCATAGTCTTAACCATTCACCGATTTCCGCTCCCAAAAATATATAAGCAGTTACGATGGGTAATTCTCCAATCAATAATGGCAACAGCATTTTTCTAAACGGGTACTTTGCTATTCCTGAAACATAACAAACAGCATCCGTAGGAACGGCTGGAAAAAATGCCCAGCCGGCAATAATCCAAAACGCGTATCTACCCAATAGTTTGCGCTTAAGATAATCAACGGCTTTTGGATAGTTTTCCTCTAGAAACTTATCGTAGCCCCCCAAGGACGGGAAACTGTATACTATGAACGCACCAACAACAACTCCCAAAGTTGAAATTACCCAAAGAATGACAGGCATATCGGGAAATGTTATCGCCCCAGCAATAATGAAAGGAGTAATCGGTAAAAATAAAAGTGCCCGAGCCAGAGACACAAAGATATACGTAACGAGAGCTAACGCTCCAAGACCCTCTAGGAAACCGCTAATCGATTCTCTGCTAAACCAATCAGGCAGAAAAGCCAGCAACATCAAATTTACGGCAACGATACTCAGCCAAATCTTGTTAAAATTCCTTAGTAGATTCTGATTCATTTTTTACTTAGAGGATAATAAGAGTTAATTTGGTTTACTCTTGTGTGCAAGCTTATGCGCATTCGCTTCCCAGTTGAGGCCATCAAAATTTACGATTCGCATTTTGGCGGGCGCTTCCTCTAAGCAATTAACGTTGACGTCTATCCCGTCAGGATTGGAGCGCGGAATGTAAAACGGTTTAATTCCGCAAGTTTTACAAAAATAATGTTTGGCAATTCCGCTGTTAAAAGTATAAGTTTTTAATTCTGTTTTACCGGCCAAAAGAGAAAACTTATTTTTGGGCACAATCAAATGTAAATATCCGGACATGGTGCAAATTGAGCAGTTACACTTCTCTATTTCGACGTCTTCCTCCGCTTCCACCTCAAAGATAACTGCTCGGCAATGACAACTCCCTTTGTATTTCATGGCGTCTCCAATATTTTCTAACGCGAATTTGGAATAGTTCAGGCGATTTGATTTTTTTCAATTAATCAAGTGACACGCAACTTGACGGTCAGTGTCTTTCAACGTGATGAGTTCGGGGGTGACTCGCCTACAATCCTCTTCAGCCTTTGGACATCGGTTAGCGAACCTGCAACCCGCTTGAACATTTACAGGTGACGGGATCTCTCCTTGGATAGTAGTAGAAGCTCTTTTGCGTTCCACTTCGGGATCCGGTTCTGGATTGGATCCCACCAAGATTTCTGTATACGGGTGTTTAGGGTCGAAATACACTTCATCAGCAGCACCGACCTCGACTATAGAACCGAGGTACATAACAGCCATGCGATCACTGACATAACGCACCATGGAAAGGTCGTGCGCAATAAAAATTAATGTTAGCCCCAACTTATCTTTCAGGTCACCCAACAAATTAATTACCTGCGCCTGCACTGAAACATCAAGAGCAGATATCGGCTCATCACACACCACAAATTCTGGCTCAAGAATTAGCGCCCTAGCGATCCCAATTCTCTGGCGTTGTCCTCCTGAAAATTCATGGGGGTAACGTGACATATGGTCGGTTTGCAAGCCGACCTTTAATAACCATTCAGCGACTTTGTCTTTTATCTGGCTCTTCGTGTGACTTGCATTGAGGCGAAGCCCCTCGCCTACTATTTCACCTACCGTCATCCTTGGATTCAACGAAGAGTATGGGTCTTGAAAAATCATTTGCATCTTCCCAGACCATTTTTGAAAATCCTTTGACTTATATTTTTGGGGTAATAATTCTCCCCGATACTTCACAAAGCCGGAGGTTTTTGGTTCTAATCCAAGAATAACTTTCCCTAAAGTCGATTTACCAGATCCGCTCTCCCCGACGAGTCCCAGAATTTCCTTTTCAGAAACTGAGAGATTTATACCGTCCACCGCATGCACGAGTTGCTTTCGACCGATATCAAAGTAACGAGTAAGGCCTTCGGCCTCTAGAATCGGTTCTTCTGCTAATTTATCCATTGAATTATTGATCAAAATATAACTCTTCAGGTTTTGAGGGTGACTGTTTGTGATGCATCCAGCACTTACTGTAATGCCCTTGATTTAGGTTATAGCTTCCCGGATGTTCATTTTCACATATTGTCATCGCCCAGGGACAACGTGCGCAATATCCGCAGCCGCGAGGCGGGGAAAATAAATCAGGCGGGCTCCCCGGAATGGGGCTCAAAACGCTTTGCGATTCTGGATCATTCGTGGGCATCGCCCCGCGCAATCCGAGAGTATATGGATGCGCTGAACGATAGAAAACATCCTCTACTGACCCATGCTCCACAATTTTTCCAGCATACATCACGGTTACTTCATCAGCCAATCGCGCAACGACTCCGAGGTCATGAGTAATGAGAACAATAGCCATTCCCGTCTCTTTTTGAAGCTCTTGTAATAGATCCAAAATTTGCGCTTGAATTGTCACATCAAGCGCGGTCGTTGGTTCATCAGCAATCAGTATGGATGGTTTACAAGAAATCGCCATGGCAATCATAGCTCTCTGCAGCATGCCCCCGGAAAATTCAAAAGGATATTGCTTTGCTCGTTTAGAGGCTTCGGGAATTTTTGTTAAATCGAGAAGCTCAACCGCCTCAGCCTGGGCCTTTCGGTAATCATATCCGCGATGTATCTGAAGCGGTTCTGCTATTTGATCACCAATCGTCATTGTCGGATTCAAGGAGGTCATGGGATCCTGAAATATCATTCCTATCTCAGAACCCCTGATATCTTTTCCTTGAATCATTGGCGCTCCCAAAACCTCTTGCCCTCGTAACAATACCGATCCGCTTGTTATTCGACCAGGAGGCATTGGGGTCAAGCCCATGATGCTTTGAACCGTAACTGATTTACCGCACCCAGACTCTCCAACAATCGCCAATGTCTTTCCCTTGCCTACCGAAAAGCTCACATCCCGAACAGCATGAACGACTCCTCCATAAGTGTCGAATTCCACTGCCAAGTTGTTCACTTCAAGAAGACGTTGCATTGAGTCTGACGTGCTCGCTTCGTTCTTCATTCCTGATTCCTTAAGCGCGCATCGAACGCGTCCCGCAACCCATCGCCCAGCAGATTGAAGGCTAAAACAGTAATACTTATAAGAATCGCTGGAAGAATCAGTTCGTGTGGCGAAGTTAGCATGTTCTTGATCCCTTCGTTCGACATGGCTCCCCAAGAAGGAGTTGGTGGTGCCACACCCATTCCAATGAATGAAAGAAATGCTTCAATGAAAATTGCGCTTGGAATTGCAAAAGTAATAGTAACCAAAACAACTCCAAGAGTGTTTGGCAACATATGTCGGAATATTAAATAATTTGTCTTTGCACCTAAAAGTTGAGAAGCACCAATATAACCTTGTTCTCTAATTTGAAGAATTTGGCCTCTAACCAACCTTGCCGTAGCCGGCCACATTAAGACCACCAGTGCCACAAGCATTGGAAAGACACCGCTCTCGCCTGGACCTATCCCAAATGCGATTTTGAAAAGGATCATGAATAGCAAGAAAGGTAAAGCAACCACAAAGTCAGCAAAGCGCATTAGTATTTGGTCAACTCTTCCTCCTATAAATCCTGCAACCGAACCGTAGACTATGCCAAAAAGTATGAAGAAACATGGCGCACCAATTCCTATAAATAAAGAGACTCTTGCCCCTTGCATTAATCTCGCCAACATATCTCTTCCAAGATAGTCCGTGCCGAGAGGATGGAGACTCAGATTAATAGTCTCTCCGACCCTTAATCCCGAATTGATTCCTACGAGACCTTTAACCTGAGCCTCGCTAATTGTTGTAACCCTCTGGGGGTCCACTGGAATAGACTGGTACTCTTCTAAAAGTTCACCATTTTCACCCAAAGACACGACCGAGTAATAATAGCGTCGCGGCTTCAGATCTAGGCGATCTTCAAAGAACAGAGTGGAATTATCGAAATATTCCGCTAAAGGGATTCCATAGGCCCGTTCGGCACCGACCGGAAAGATATTTCGATAGACTCGGTGTCCATTTGAGTTCGGTAACGCATCCCAAACTAAGCGTACGGCCATCGTGGTCGCATCTTCCGCAAGATGAAGCCCCTCTTCCTGTGAACGTGACTGGCCGGCCCATGGCTCATAGTCATCAATAATGACAGCTATTCGGCTTGAACCAGGAGCTTGACTAATCTGATCAAGATCTTGAAAAGCGGGGTTAACCTTCCAAATCAAAGGACCTACGACGGTGAATAACAGCAGAGTTATGATTAAATATAATGAAAAAAGCGCTCTTTTGTTGGCTTTAAGGCGTAGCCAAGCATCCGCCCAATAAGAAAGCGATGGCCTAGAGATGCTCTCTTTTTCATTATGATCCGTGATTCGCTCGAAATCTGATGGAGACAAAGAGGGCACTATTCAAGCCTTACTCTTGGGTCAATGAACCCATAGAGAATATCAACCAAAATCACCATAAAAACTAGAAAAGCACCGTAAAAAACAGTTGTCCCCATAATCACGGTATAATCAAGTTGTTGAACGGCTTGTACAAAATATCGGCCCAACCCAGGTATGGCAAAAACAAGTTCCACCACGAACCCGCCAGTTGTAATCGATGCTATGGATGGTCCCAATACGGTGACGACAGGCATGATTGCATTACGAATTTGATGCTTAGCAAATATCCTGCCTGCTGGAACACCCTTTGACTTCGCCGTCCTGATATAGTCGGAACCAACTACTTCTAACATCGACGACCTCATTAATCGAGTAAGGTAAGCCATCGTCCCAAGACCAAGCACTAAAGCCGGTGTGAGCATATGAAAGATTGTCCCCCATCCTGCCACGGGTATGATTGTAGCTCCAAAGAGATCGTTAACTGAAACAAGTGCCAGTTGACTCATAGCGGCGATTACGAAACTTGGAACAGAAATACCGAGAATTACCAAAATCATTATAATGAAATCTGGCAACCTGTTGCGGTAGATAGCAGTTAAAGCCCCGAGCAAAATCCCTCCTGTAGCTGCGAAAACCACAGCTAAAATTCCCAGAATTGCTGACACAGGAAAGTGCTCTCGGATTATGTCGTTAACTTGCCGATTCTCCTGAGTGAAAGAAATACCAAAGTCGCCTTGACTCAGGTTCTTTAGATAGATCAGATACTGGACTCCTAATGGTTGGTCTAGTCCATATTTAGATTCTAAATTCGCTCTAATCGCCTCACTCACGGCACGATCATTTAGTAGCGGATCACCTGGGACATTATGCATTGCGAAAAAAGTAGCTGTAGCAATAAACCAGACTGTCAGTAGACCTTGAAGAAAACGCTTTACAATGAATGAAGCCATAAACTTTTAATTTGTCACTTTCCAGAAAATTTAGCTCGACTAATAATTACAGACTATCAATATACGCATAATTATAGTCAACTTGAGGGCCGACAGACCTTCTTTTAAAGCCTTTTAATCGGGGGTTAACGACGAAAGAGACGCCCCGTTCATACATCGGAACAATCACTACATCTTCATGGATCAATTCCTGTATTTCGCCGAAAGCGTCCATACGTTTTTTGGGATCAAGCTCAGATTGGGCGATGCGAATAAGATCGTCCATTTTATCACTCTGGTATCTGCCCCTATTATTTAGATTCCACGACGCAAACAAGTCGCCAAAAGTAAGCGCATCGAAATAATCTGGACCCCAACCTGCCATCACAATATCAAAATCTCCTGAAGTCATTTTCGCCAATCGCTGTTTGAATATTTGTGCATCAATTCGCATTTCCAGCCCAAGGTTCTTCTTGTAAAGTTCTTGATAATATTCGGCGGCTAGCAGCGATAACGAAGAGTCCCCGGTTAACAGGACTATGGGCGGGAAGTCTTCTATCCCCAATTCAGCTTTAGCTAATTCCAGATGCTCTTGCGCCTTTTCAATGTCAATCCTATGCTGCGGCGCTGGATACTCTTTTCGGAATGCTCCATTAAGACCTTGAATCCATACTGGGAACAAGCTCTCTGCAGGCAAATAACTCGCCTCTTTAAGGACTTTGTAAACTAACTCGTTGGGGTCTTGCGCAAGCAGCAAAGCTTTTCGAAAATTCAGATTTTCCGTCATTCTGCCGGAGCGATGGTTGAACTCTAGAAAGAACAATGAACCATCCATGAATCTGTCGATTTGCCATCTTTGCTCCATAGCTGTCGGCAACATTGGAGCACTCAGTGAGGTCTGAACAATTTGCCCGTCTTTAAAAAGGTTTAGATTTGCGTTGACGTCATTGGTTATATAAGCGGTCACTATTTCGTCTAAGAACCCTTTCTGATCATTCCAATAGAAAGGATTTTTTCTCCATCTCATTGAAGCCCCGTGTACCCACTCCTCCAGAACATAGGGGCCATTATAGAGAAGCATGTCTGCGTCAGCGCCATATCGACCGTTGGTGCCTTCAAAAAAATCCTCCCGAACAGGAAAATAAGTATTAAACGCAGCTAACTTATCGAAATAAGGGGTGGGTCGCTCGAATTCGACCTCTAAAATAGAATCAGAAACTGCTCTAACACCAAGTGTTTCTTTTGGAAGATCTCCCTGATTGACAGCCTCAGCATTTTTAATTGGATACAGTATAAAGGCATACTCAGCCGCTGTTTCAGGATCCAAAACCCTTTTCCAAGCAAATTCAAAATCATGAGCAGTAACCGGTTCACCATCACTCCACTTTGCTTCCTCTCTTATCCAAAAAGTTGCTCCGTTATCTCTGATTTCCCACCGCTCAGCAACACCAGGTATCAATTGGTCATTATCATCATAGGAAATGAGCCCCTCCATCGTATGAGCAAGAACGATAAAACTAGAAGCGTCAGTTGACCTAGTCGAGTCAAGTTGCGGCGGCTCTTCAGACAATGCAATGGTTATACTATTTCTCTCAACATTTATGGCATTTCCGTTTACGCTAGAGCCAGCGGTTCCAGCAAAAAAGGCTAACGCATAGACAAGAACAAACAATCCGAGCAGGATGCCCGCCGCATATAGCGCGAGATGTCGAGTGACCTGACCCGCATAACTTTTATCTGTATCCATTGCCATTACTCGTTAATTTTCTTAATTTGGAATCCATAGTGACTATGAATCCTGCGAGGATAACCCACTCAAACTGCCACAACAAGGAAATTGCCTGTCAAAAACTCACTTAAAAATAATTCCTCAACGCTCACTGACAGCGTCAAATCTAGTTGTTTTTTAAAGCTCAAACCGGCTTTAATACATATTTTAAAAGTGACTTAGCTTATAATACAAAACAACGCCTCTGTATTCTATCGAGACTCAATTTTAAGGTGTTCGAATATGACCAAGAAAGATAATAAGGAATTTAATTTTGAGAAAGCGCTAGAAAATCTCGAGGAATTAGTTTCTTCCATGGAAAATGGCGAATTAAGTTTAGAAGATTCCCTAAAAGCTTTTGAAAGAGGTATCAAGCTGACCAGGGAATGTCAGACCGCTCTCAAAGACGCAGAGCAAAAAGTGCAGGTTCTGATCAATGAGGAAGGCGACACGGAAGACATGGAATCTGAAGGTGAAAGCTGAGCTAACCGATGAAAGTTAATGCGTCTGGCGCTTTAAAAGGACTCATTGATTCAACAATAGAAAGGGTCAACTCAAATCTTAATGAGATTCTTTCTTTAACCAGCCCCCATCCAAAACTTATTGAGGCGATGCGCTATGCGACACTGGATGGAGGGAAACTGATTCGCCCCCTATTAGTCTATGCTAGCGCCAGTGCAGTTGGTGCCAGATCTGAAGATGCTGATGCCGCCGCCTGCGCGGTTGAGTTAATTCACAGTTTTTCTCTTGTGCATGACGACTTGCCTGCGATGGATGACGATGATCTGAGAAGGGGAAAACCCAGTGTCCACAAAGCTTATGGCGAAGCTACTGCGGTGCTTGTTGGCGACGCATTGCAGTCATTGGCTTTTCAGTGCTTAAGCTCCCAAAAATCTGAACTAAGCGACGCGACTAAGCTATCCATGATAAGAATTCTCAGCGAAGCAACCGGCGCGGAAGGCATGACCGGCGGTCAGGCTATGGATCTTGAGGCGGATTATGATTCGAAGGACCCCAGCGCATTAGAAACCATGCATCAACTAAAAACAGGGGCACTAATTAGGGCTAGCGTTAAACTTGGTGCTATTTGCAACCCAACCGTTTCATCCGCTTATTTAGCGATTGTAGAGGAATTGGCCAGTGGTAGTGGACTAGCCTGTCGAGTGCAAGACGACATTCTTGATGAAATTAGCGAAACATCGACTCTGGGCAAACCAACAGGATCCGATAGGGCCCAAAAGAAAGCGACGTATGTCAGTCTCATGGGGGTTGAAGACGCAAGAATCAAAGCTGCTGAACTTTCTCAAAAAGCGTTACTCACGATAGAGGATTTACCACCATCCGCTGATGAATTGCGAGAACTCGCAAACTTTATAGTTTCGAGAGTTTACTGATAATAGGTTTTCCCGATTAAGGTTCGAATTGCTATACTAAAAGTCCGAACGTGAAACCCATGAAACTTGAGAATGTTTGATAAAATTCCTTCAAAGCGACCAGAAACTCCACTGCTAGACCAAATCGATAGCCCAGAAGACCTCAAGAAGTTAGAAATTGAGCAACTATCTGAATTAGCGGATCAACTGCGCCTTTATCTTCTCTATGCGGTAGGGCAAACGGGGGGGCATTTTGGAGCAGGACTGGGCGTGGTTGAGCTTACGATTGCATTACACTATGTGTTTAACACACCAGCAGATCGTTTGGTTTGGGACGTCGGTCATCAGGCTTATCCCCACAAAATATTAACCGGTCGTCGAGAAGAGATTTTAACAATTCGTCAAGCTGGGGGGTTAGCTGCATTCCCATCTCGAGAAGAAAGTGAATTCGATCATTTCGGCGTAGGACATTCAAGCACTTCGATTAGTGCTATTTTAGGAATGATGACTGCTGCTACGTTGAAAGAAGAAAAAAAACACCATGTCGCAGTCATTGGCGACGGAGCCATGACTGCAGGTATTGCATTTGAGGCACTTAACCATGCCGGACATTTAGATGACAATGTCTTAGTAATTCTCAACGATAACAATATGTCAATTTCAAATAATGTCGGCGGATTGTCTAGCTATTTCGCGAGGATGTGGGCCAGTAAACCGTATAATTTTATTCGCACCGGAAGTAAGCGCGTTTTTTCTAAAATACCTCCCGCCTTGAAGGCAATCCATCGAGCTGAAGAATACATGAAAGGTATGGTGTCACCCGGCACTTTATTTGAGGAAATAGGCTTTAACTATATTGGTCTTATAGACGGGCATGACGTTACCGGTTTAGTCGAAATCCTGCAAAACATTAAACCCTTGCGCGGCCCTCAATTGCTTCACATAGTCACTCAGAAAGGTAAGGGGTATATAGAATCGGAAAACGATCCTTTCGGCATGCATGCCATGAGCAAAATCGAAGCCAATAGCGAAACAAAAAAGAGTGCTAAACCAAGAACGTCAGAACTCTCTTATTCTGAAGTCTTTGGTGACTGGCTATGTGACCTGGCAGCAAAAGACGATTTGGCAGTGGGAATTACCCCAGCAATGGGAGATGGCTCAGGTATGCAGAAGTTTGCTGAAAAATATCCCGATAGATTTCATGACGTCGCCATCGCTGAGCAGCATGCAGTCACGTTTGCTGCCGGCTTAGCTTGCGAGGGCGCGAAACCGATAGTTGCAATCTACTCTACTTTCCTTCAACGCGCCTATGATCAGGTAATCCATGATATAGCACTCCAAAACTTAGACGTGTTGTTTGCAATCGACCGAGCAGGTCTGGTTGGCGAAGATGGCCCAACTCATGCTGGTAGCTTTGATATCTCTTTCTTGCGATGTATCCCGAACCTTCTTCTCATGACACCAAGCAATGAAAATGAAACATACAGTCTGCTGTCCACAGGATACAACTATAACGGCCCCGCAGCGGTCAGATATCCGCGCGGCAAAGGACTTGGCATAGAGATTAAGAGAGAAATAAAATCCATTGAAATCGGCAAAGCCCTTGTCAGAAGAGCAGGGCATTCCGCAGCGATATTAGCCTTTGGTAGTATGGTTAAGCCTGCACTTGAAGCAAGTGAAACACTTGATGCGACAGTAGTTGATATGCGCTTTGTGAAGCCAATTGATGAACAACTTATTAGGGAGTTGGCCGTATCACATCAACTTATCGTCACCATTGAAGAAAATGTAACCATGGGCGGCGCTGGTTCAGCGGTCAACGAATTTCTGACTAAAGCCAATATTAAGGTTGCTACATTAAACCTAGGACTCCCAGATAAGTTTTTAGACCATGGGAAAGCGTCTGACATGCTTGCTAGCGTGAGTCTAGACTGCAAAGGCGTCATCCAGTCGGTACAGAATAAACTAAATGAATGCAAGTCGCTTGACAATAACGTGTGATTATTTTTTTTATTACTTTACTTATAGCAAGCACAGCACTTACACTTGCGTCGCTTGTAAAAGTCAACGTGGTTTAGATGGTGATCTTTCCCCATCTGATTAAATGGGAAGTTGGTGAAAATCCAACGCTGCCCCCGCAACGGTAATTTGAGTCGCTTCAATTGGGTTCAAAAAGTCCGATACCAGCCAACTAGACAGCCAATCTTGATGCAGCGGCGGGCTCATCTGACGCAGAGTGTTTTTGCTCATTCTGACCCGTATCCGCTAATTTAAATCATTGGCTCTCAAAGAATTAACCAAGGAGAGTTCTGTGAAATTGATGGATACAAAAAGCTTTTTTTTAATTTGCCTTACCTTAAACGCTCCCCACGCATTCGCCCAAGGAAATGTTCAACCCTTAGAGGAAATAGTCGTGGTCGCTAACAGGATTGGTGTGCCTTCCAGGCAAGTGGCCTCGTCAGTTTCCTCCTTGACGGAAGAAGAGATTTTGGAATACGGAAATCTGTCGATTAAAGACATACTTCGCCAAACGCCCGGCGTCGCTTCGACTGCTAATGGAGGTATGGGGGCCACCTCATCGGTACGAATACGCGGCGAAGAGGGATTTCGTACACTTGTCTTATTTGACGGCCTTAGATTATCTGACCCAAGTGCGACTCAAGTGGCAACGCCAGTTGAGCACATATTAAGCGATGGGATAGGTAGAGTAGAAATTCTGCGCGGACCCCAAGGATTAAATTTTGGAGCAGACGCTGGAGGAGTGATCGCTATCAGCTCAAAGAAAGACGAAGAAGGCTTAAATGCTAATTTGTCGGCTCAAAGTGGGAGATATGGTACTAATCAAGGAAATTTGAGCTTAATTGGTTCAAATAAAAAAGCGGATTTTTCCATTTTTGCAAATCAAGTTGAAACTGACGGGTACAATGCCCAAACAGCGGACAGCCTTTTAAAAGATAGTGATGGCTATGAGAATAATACCATTCATGCTCGAGTTGGCGCAAAGTTAACTGATGAGATTCAACTACAGGCCGTCCACAGGAACGTCAAGGGTGACTCTGAGTACGATGGCTGTTTTTTGCAAACTACAGTTCATGATTGCCAATCGAGCTATCGGCTGAAAGCCAGCCGACTGTCTCTAGATTACAATTCCGAAACGGCTACACACTCGCTTGCATATAACAAAACCGACACAGATCGAGATTATTTCTCTGCAGAGACGCTGGCTTTTGACTCAGTTGGCGAAATAAAAAGGTTGGAGTACTTGGGAAGTCTAACTGGCTTTAACGACTTCACTTTGATATTTGGCGTTGATCTAGAGGAAGAAGTTAACGGTCAACTGGAAAGAGATAATCAAGGCTATTACGTCGAGTATTTAAGCGACTTCTCGAATAATTTCTTGATAACGGCAGGTGTTCGTAGAGATGACAATGATGATTTTGGCAGCCACACGAGTCACAGAATTTCAAGCGCCTATCTTTTTGACTGGCAAAGCTCATCGGTAAGACTCAAGGCAAGCTATGGTTCAGGCTTTAGGGCTCCTAGCCTTTATGAAGTGGACTACAATGCCGGCCCATATTCATTTCCTCCCGCTTCGGAAATGTCATTAACAGAAGAAACAAGCAGTGGTTTCGAATATGGAGTAGAGTTTCTGAGAAATAGCGGCTCACGAGCCGAATTGACCTTCTTTGATCAAAAAATTGATGACGCTATTTACTTCGACTTATCAGGATATAGCGGCTATCTACAGGAAAGAGGTACAAGCAGATCATCAGGTGTTGAATTCAACACTTCGATTATTTTATCCGACTCTATCGGTTTCCAAGCTAACTACACGTACAATGATACCGAGCGCCCCAACGGTTTGCAGAGACTTCGTCGTCCCGAACAACTAAGCAATTTCGGCATTAATTATGAAAACGATTCTGGTAAATTACGCGTAAACACGTTCTATCGAATATCAAAGAATTCAGTCGATGAACGGTTTGGCACCTTGATAGATCTAGAGGACTTTGAAGTGCTAGATGTATCAATTGCCTACGCAATCACGCCTCAAATCGAGGTTTTTGCGAGAATAGAAAATGTCCTTGACGAAAAGTACCAAGAAATCAGCGGCTACTTAACTCCAAGGCGGGGTTCATACGCCGGTTTCCGTATAAATTTTTGAAGGAATAGGGTGAGGATCAACAAGTGAGCGATAATGAGGATCGGAGTCAACGGCACAAGCGCGCAATGCAACGCAAGAAGGCACATGTCGATCAGCGAATTGCGCAGGCGACAATGGATAAGAACCTGCTTATTGTTCTGACAGGCGACGGTAAGGGGAAAAGTTCCTCGGCCTTCGGCATGCTAGCCAGGAGCGTCGGACATGGACTGAAATGTGCCGTCGTTCAATTTATTAAAGGTCAATGGAAGTGCGGGGAGCAAGAAAACTTTGCCAACCACCCATTAGTCGATTTTCATGTCATGAAAACTGGATTTACTTGGGAAACACAAGACCGAGAGAAGGACATAACTGCCGCCAAAAGGACTTGGCGACAGGCCGAAGAATGTTTAGGGGACGAACGTTATGACTTAGTTATTTTAGATGAACTTACTTACATGTTGACGTATGGTTATTTAGAAAAAAGCATCGTTTTAGAAACACTCAAGAACAGGCCGAAAAACCAGCATGTGGTTGTCACTGGCCGCAATGCCTCGAAAGAACTTATCTCCCTTGCTGATACAGTGAGTGAAATTCGTAATACTAAGCACGCTTTCGATTCTGGCATTAAAGTTCAGAAAGGAATAGATTATTGAAACTCGATTCTTTAATGACTCGCTTGGTCTTCCTCATAGTTGCGCTCTTTTCCGGGACTTGCGGCTCTATTGAAATTATCGATGACGACGGTCATCTCATAAAACTCGAAAATCCAGCCGAACGTATCATAAGCCTTGCGCCCTCTTTAACCGAATTAATGTTTGCGATCGGAGCTGGCGACAAATTAAAAGGGGTAATTGAGTATAGCGACTTCCCGCTCGAGGCAAAATCTCTGCCCGTAATTGGAAGGTTTGATCTTCTAGATGTGGAAAAGATTTTAGAACTCAGGCCTGACTTGGTTATCGCATGGAAAGGTGGAAGCCCAAAATCGTCTGTTGAGCAACTCAAAAAATTAGGCTTAACGGTTTATATCGCTGAGCTAAATGATCTAACTTCAATTTCTATTCAGATGGATAAGCTGAGCAAACTAGCCGGAACTGCGAATGAAGCGAGGAAGTCTATCCGGGAGTTCAACCAAACCTATGAATCTCTTGTGGCCGAGTACAGTCATCGTGCCGCCGTTAAGACATTTTATCAAGTATGGAACAATCCGCTCATAACTGTCGGTGGCAATGAATTGATAAACGATATCATTGAATTATGCGGGGGCAATAATGTTTTTAGAAACATTAAACAGATTGCCCCTAAGGTGAGTGTTGAATCGGTCCTTGTTGCTGATCCAGAGGTTATTATAAGCAGCGGTGTCAGTACAGTCAGGCCAGATTGGCTAGATAATTGGAATCATTGGCCGAGCCTAACGGCGGTCTCTAAACAAAGTTTATTCTTTATTCCGCCTGACTTGGTCCAACGTCAAACTCCTCGAGCATTAGTAGGTGCAAAAGAAATGTGTGGCTATATTGATAAAGCTAGAGAAAATTAACCATCACCCAATCTTATCGAGCGACTCTCCTTTATTGTGAAAAATGAGAAACTTGTTTGTTTTAGAATTCGCTAAAGAAATTTTAACCCGGCTATAACAAGCAAAGGGAATGTGCAGCGGCCCACTTTTATTTAATGGCATGCCAAGTACATGTGGAATTAAAACCCTTAAAACTCCTCCGTGGGTTACCACTAAAATATGGCTCTCGTCTGGAAATTCAGAAAACTTTTCAAATGCCTCAAGTATTCGTCCTTTAAAAGATAGGTAGTCCTCACCATTTGGAGGTCTTAATGCAGACAGGTCTTTTGAAAAAGCATTGAATTGCTCGGCCGCTTCTTTTTTCCATTCCTTAATAGGCATCCCATCCCAGTCACCATAATCAATTTCTTGCCAGTCTTGGTCAATTGTAATTGGCACGTCTAAGTTTTTTGCAAGACGATCCGCAAATTCGTTACACCTCTTTAAGGGCGACGTCAGAATTTCTGTCCACCCTGGCGTAGAGGCTGTCCGCTCACATTCTGAAGTCAAATTTGCCGACATTTTCATCTGAGCCCAACCCAATTCGGTAAGCTTTGGGTTCACACGCCCCCTCAATATGTCACCACCCTCAGGCTCACCGTGGCGGATAAAATCTACATAAATAGTTTTTTTTAAGGAAGTCAAAATCATACACTCAAGACGATTATTGCATGAATGCAGACCGCGCCCATTACACCCGCTAGTAAATCATCGAGCATGATGCCCAATCCCCCACCGACTTGTCGATCAACTACGCTAATGGGCCAAGGTTTAAAAATATCTAATATTCTAAATAGAACAAATCCAAAGCTTACCCAAAGCCAGCTTGAAGGCACCAAAAACATCATAACCCAATAACCCACGAACTCATCCCAGACTATCCCTTCATGATCGTGGACACCCAAATACTCCGCGGTTCTGCCGCAGATCCAAATCCCGATAAAAAATGCGGCAAAAATAATAGTTCCATGTATCCAGGGAGGAAGGTTCACTAAAATCAAATGAATGAGAACTGCCAACAGCGTCCCCGCCGTCCCCGGAGCCTTCGGAGCAAATCCAGAACCAAAACCAAACGCCAGTAAGAAAATTGGATTGCATAAAATTTCTTTTTTCGAAATCGTCATCAGCTTTGTAAATCTGAAAAATGACGGTAAGACTCTCCGTCAATCGGTTTTGCATCTTGCGCGAGCGAGATCAATTCTACACCCTCACCTTCGATTATCTCTCCTATGCAAGTCACTTTAGTCTTTGACTGGCCTGCCGCTGCAACAAATTCCGCACATCG